>Ga0206798_1033_pt1 | contig 29794 bp, 23 predicted proteins | sample Alteio_BWOrgCont_66_FD_152893 | JGI IMG/M metagenome (GOLD analysis project Ga0206798, IMG submission 152893) | Enriched cells from forest soil in Barre Woods Harvard Forest LTER site, Petersham, Massachusetts, United States -... | ecosystem: Environmental > Terrestrial > Soil > Temperate forest >...
GCTAAGTACCTGCCGGAGCTGAAAACGGTGAACGTTTTGCAGGGCTTCGATTCAACTGGGCATCCAATCGTGCGAGCGGCCGTTAAACCGGTCACTCTGAGATTACTTCTTAGCCATTCGTCAGGCTTCGCGTACGATACATGGAATCAAAACATGGCCCGGTACGTGGCGGCCATGCTTCCACCGGAGCAAGCGGCCAAACCCGTTTATCCCAGCCTGTGGTGGGGCCACGTTCCTCCAGTGACAATCTGCGAGCCCGGGTCATGTTGGCAGTACGGAACCAGTGCGGACTGGACGGCGCGTTCCGAATGCGCTGGAAAAGATAACTTTGTCCGGGGTGGCCACCATCGCGGTAGCTGCCGGAATCCGCCTCTCCCGGAGGGCCTTTTCCAAGACGGCTCCGATATCACCGGCCCCGCGCAGAGATGCCGGGCAAGCCATTAAAGGCAGTACTGCCGCCGTAAACTGTCTCCGATTTATTCCCACCATCCCGCGAGGCATTGTAATCGCCGGCCTAAGCCGCCTTCGCTGTGACCCCGTGTGGATCGATGACGAACTTCTTCGCCACGCCCTGGTCGAAATCGTGATAGCCCTCGGGCGCTTTATCCAACCCGATGATCGTGGCGTTCACGGCTTTGGCGATGTGCACCTTATCGTGCAAGATCGCCATCATCAATTGGCGGTTGTACTTCAGCACCGGACATTGGCCGGTATGGAACGAATGCGACTTCGCCCAACCGAGTCCGATGCGGATCTGGAGGTTGCCCACTTTCGCGTTCGCGTCCACACCACCCGGATCGCCAGTGACGTACAGGCCGGGGATGCCGATCTGCCCACCGGCCCGGGTGATCTCCATCACCGAGTTGAGCACGGTAGCGGGTTGTTCCTTGACTGCGTCATGTCCGTGGCCGCGAGCCTCAAATCCGACGCAATCGACGGCCGAATCCACTTCCGGAGTCCCGACGATCTGCGCGATTTGATCAGCCAGCGAGGCATCATTCTTCAGATCGATGGTCTCGCAACCGAAGCTCTTGGCTTGCGCCAGCCGCTCTGGAATCATGTCGCCGACGATCACCACGGCCGCGCCCAACAAATGGCAGGACGCCGCGCAGGCTAATCCAACCGGGCCTGCGCCCGCAACATAAACCACCGACCCTGTTCCAACGCCAGCGGTTACGGCGCCATGGTAGCCGGTGGGGAAAATGTCGGACAGCATGGTCAGATCCTTGATCTTGGAGATCGCCTTGGCTTTGTCGGGGAATTTGACGAGATTAAAATCGGCGTATGGCACCAGCACGTATTCGGCCTGGCCACCCACCCATCCCCCCATGTCCACATAACCGTAAGCGGCGCCCGGACGCGCCGGATTGACGGTCAAGCAGATCCCGGTCTTACCTTCCCGGCAATTGCGGCAACGCCCGCAGGCAATGTTGAAGGGAACTGTAACCAGGTCGCCGATGTCCAGGAATTCAACGTCGCTACCCTTCTCCAGCACCTCGCCAGTGATTTCGTGCCCCAGCACCAAGCCGGTCGGCGCGGTGGTGCGGCCGCGCACCATGTGCTGATCGCTGCCACAAATATTGGTGGTGACGATCTTGAGGATGACGCCGTGATCGATCTTCTTGCCCGCCGGGTTATGCAATTTCGGGAAGTCGATGGATTGTACTTCGACTTTGCCCGGTCCGAGATACACTACACCTCGATTACTGGCCATAAAATCTCCCTCTTTAACTTCCTGGTCAAAAATGGAATGACTAGAACGCGGCGGCGCCTGCTTCGGCTACGGCGTGATCCTGATCGCCCGATCCTCCGCTTACACCAATGGCGCCCACAACTTTCCCGCCCTTCCTCAGCGGGATGCCTCCCGCGAAAATCATGATCTTGCCGCCATTGGAAGCGTGAATTCCAAAAAACTGGCCGCCCGACTGCGAATGCGTGCTCAGATCCTTGGTGGTGATATCGAAAGCTCGCGACGTATAGGCCTTCTTTTGCGAAATATCGATACTGCCGATCCACGCTCCATCCATGCGAACGTGAGACACCAGATTGCCGCCATCATCCGCTACCGCGATATTCATCGGTTGTCCGATTTCCGCAGCCTTCTTCTCCGCCGCTTCAATTACGCGCCGTGCATCCGCCAAACTAACCATTGCGTCTCCTTAAGATTCAATTTTGAACACGAACCGCGTTCGCTCACGCGGCGGCCCGGCTATGTCGTCAGGCTTTAGATTGGCTATTCGAGCGAAAAGACGACCAGGGTTCCACCGAGGTTCGTGTAGTCGGAAAGGGTAGCCGTGAGACCAACGCCGCCCAACCCTTCACTCGCTTTGGTGAGTCCTTCGGCCAAACCAATGGCTGCCCATCCACCCACTCCACTCAGCACCGCCACGTATTGCTTCCCTTTGTGAGTGAAGGTGATGGGATTGCCAATGATGCCCGACGGTGTGTGAAATTGATAAAGCGTTTTTCCGGTGGCCTGATCGGCTGCTCTGAACCAGCCATCGAGCGTGCCGTAAAAAAGCACGCCACCGTCGGTGGTCAGAGGACCGCTATAGACCTGGAACTTTTCGTCGACGCTCCACTTTGTTTCACCAGTCACTTGGTTGAAAGCGATCAGCTTACCTCGAATATCGCCATGGTCGGCCGGGAACATACTCAGCGTTGCGCCCACGTAGGGAAAGCCACCGCGGTATTTCACGCTGAACGCCTGATAGTCCATACAAATGTGGTTGGTGCCCAAATAGAAAAGTTTGCTCTTGGGATCGTACGAAGCGGGCTGGTGATTCTTGGCGCCCTGCGCAGCCGGACAAATGTCTTTGACATTTACGTCTTCCTTCGTCATCTTGTCCGGATTGAGCTGTGGCTTTCCCGTTTGCAGATCGATCTTCTCGGCCCAATTGGTGGATGCATCGAATTTGTTGGCTTTGAGCAGCTTGCCGTTACGGCGGTCCAGGACATAGGCGAATCCATTGCGATCGAAGTGAGTCATCGTGGGAATCGTCTGACCGTTTATCACGCTGTCGGTAAGCACGCTTTCATTGATGCCGTCGTAATCCCAGGCGTCATGGGGCGTCATTTGATAGGCCCAGGCCGCAACGCCGGTGTCAGGGTTGCGCGCGAATAGCGTAGTGGACCATTTGTTGTCGCCAGGGCGCTGGTTTGGATTCCATGTTCCGGGATTGCCGCTGCCGTAGTAAACCAGATTCAACTGAGGATCATAGGTATACCAACCCCAGGTGGTGCCTCCGCCCAATTTCCAGGCGTCCCCGCTCCAGCTATTGAGACTGGAATCTTTGCCGACCGGTTGTTGGGTGGCCGCGTCAATGGTCTTATCGGGATCGAAGAGTATGTCCCCATCGGGCCCCACGCTGTTCGCGCGCCAAACCAGCTTACCGGTATTCAGATCGTAAGCGCTGAGATGCCCGCGGACTCCGTATTCACCGCCCGATATGCCAACGATCACTTTGTCGTGCACCACCAGAGGAGCGATGGTCATGGTTTGGCCGAGCTGCGGATCGCCATTTTGGGCGCTCCACAACACCTTGCCGGTCTTAGAGTCGAGTGCATACACATGGGTATCGAGAGTGGAGACCAGAATCTTACCGTCGGCGTAAGCCACTCCCTTGTTCACCAGATCGCAGCAGGCCACCGATGGCGAAAACTTATCCTGCTCCGGGGCGAACTTCCAGACGATTTGGCCCACGTTGTCGAGGTTGATGGCGTAGACAAAGTTCGGGTAGGAACTTTCAAAGTACATCATGTCGCCCACCACCAACGGCTGGCCCTCCTGCCCTCGCAGGGTACCCGTGGACATGGTCCAGGCAACCTTCATTTTGCTCGCGTTCTTGGTGGTAATCTGACTGAGTTTGCTATGCCGGGTTCCGGCGTAGGTTCCCAGAGGAATTACCCATTGGTTCGCATTCTCGGAATCTTTTTCGAGTGGATCATTTGCCACAGCGATCATGGGAGCAAGTGCGTAGCACGTCAGGAATCCGAGTGCCAGGCAACAGAGCTGCTTCATCCCGTTCATTTCAAGGCTCCTTTATCTAGTCCTGCGCGGACGGCGGCCGGCCAGAAGAAATCAGCTCCAGGCTGCGTCCCTTTACATACCTGAAAATACCTACAACATCGTCCTCCGTGAGGAACCCCGCCCAGCCCGGCATTCCCTTCTCCGGCTTGCCGGACATGGCCACCGAGAGGAAGTCGTGTTGCATCATGCCAACGGCGAGCGAATGCCGCAGATCGGGCGCGAGTTGGCCGCCGGTGGCGTCAGTCCCATGACAGCGATAGCAGTACGAGTTGTAAAGCTGATACCCATGAAAGACTTCCTTGGTCACCTTGGGTGCCTGGTCTTTTATAAATAGAGGGAAATCGAGGGCGACGGCTGTGCCGTCCTTCAATTTATAAGGATACGTTTCGGAGCCGCCCGCAGCACCGCTTGGTACGGAGCCGGTCTGCGACAAAATCCACTTGGCCATGTCCTGGCGCTGCTGGTCCGTTAATTTAGGATGAGGTGTCATGCCGGAGCCACCATCCCTGATTTTGGCCGCCAGCTTGTCCACCGCGTCGCTTTGCCCGCCGTATTTCTTGGCGATAGCGTTATAGGCGGGCCCCACCACCTGGTGATCCATGGCGTGACAAGAAGAGCAATCGCTTTCGCTGATTAGCTTCTCGGTGTCCTGCCCCGCGGCCGAAATCGCAATAACGGAAATCATCGCGATTTTCAAAACTCCGTTACCCGCGTTCAATGTCGACGGTCCCCTTGCGGTGGCGTGAATGATAGTACGCCGTTGCCCGCCAGTACGGCAGTCAGTTCGTCCTGATGATTTTCGATCACTTCATCGAGCCTCTTTTTCAACGCTTCATTGTCCGAACGAACCCCCATCGACATGGGAAATGCGTATTGCTCCGGAACACCTAAAGCTCTTTCATTGGGAACCGGGACAACAGCCAAGTTGGGAGCCGAACGCAGGAAGGCGCCCACAGCCGGTTGCCAGGTTATGAGGACGTCAATTTTGCCGCTCTTCAGCGCGTCAAGCATGGAAGCGGGGGACTCTGCGTCGTCCTCGGCAATGTCGAATCCGATCGCGCCCGGAACTATTCCGCGCGCCTTCAGAGCATCCTCCGCCGGTGTCTCGCGTTCGAAGCCGACTTTGACGCGCTTTAGCAGCGGCGAATCCATACTCGTGATGTCATACTTCTTGCTCTTGTCGAAGACAAACACATAGGAAGAGATATAGTAGGGACGCGTGGTCAGTTCCTCGCGGCTTCCGTACGGAATGCTCATCACCACATCGCACTTTTTGGCGTCGAGCGTGACTGAGAGAAACTGGGGAAATCCCCCATGGCTGCGGTTGCTGGCCCAAGTGTATCGCACCGGTTCGTTCAGAATTTTGGCCACCGCTTCAGCAATTTTGTTTTCAAATCCCGAGGCCGATCGGTCAGAGTAAGGCAAATAATTTGGATCGGAACAAACGTCCAGTGCCTGGAGCGGAACGGGGGCCAGAGCAAACCACAAGCCGACAACAATGAAAAGGCTGTCGACGAGGCTCAGTTCCATAGCATCCCGGGCGAACGTTCGTTTCTCCGATTCAACCAACAAGCATAGGTTCGGCCAGACACTTCCGTAAATAGCTATTTTGAGTTTCTAATTCGGCTCTCAAATGTGTTGGTGTTGCATCTGAAACCACCGCCAGCCTTGGGTCCCCCGACGTCACCTGAGCGTCAATTCGCCGTTGGGATCGGTCCGTGTGACTAGGTACGCTACGTCTCCCTCCAGATGACTCCACCAATGCGGAACACCGCCAGGCATGATAATAATGTCGCCTTTGGCTACCCGGCGGGTCACACCGCCTTCAATGCGTGTGCCGACCAGGTTGCTGAATCCCAGTTCCGCCTTTTCTTCTTTTACATCCACAATCTTTCCACCCGTCACCAGTGTGCCGGCGCCAAGAATGATTTCGTACACTTCCGCGATTTTCGTTTTATGGGCCACGGCAGTGCCCTTTGAACCCAGCGGCCGAAAAACGCCATAGACACCCACTTTGTACCCACCGACGTCGACGACGCGTATCGGCTTGTCAGCGCTCTTGTCGCGAGGTAAAGACTTTATGAACGCTTCAATGTCGGCAGCGTGAATGTCCGTGGTAGAAAGTGGGGGTTCTGCCGCGAGTGGAAGCACGAACAACACTGCCAGCGTTGCAACACCTCTATTCGACATATCTCCTCCATCTCATCTGTGCCTGAATCACCGCGCCACGATACCACAGATTGGCCTAAAGAGCCGTCAGGATTGACGGAGCGGTCGATCCAGCAGACGCGAAACGGATTTCGCCTTTGCCCATAGCCCGTGTCGCCTTATTTTCCATTGGCAGACCACTTTTGCTGTTATACTGTTTCGCGTTCTAAGGCGAAGAATGAAAATCCTACTGAAGCTGAATATGTTATTGGTGCTAAGCGTATACGGACTCGTTTTGATGGGTTCGGCCGCGGCTGCCACTTCTGATCTTCCGAAATTCGAACCCGACCCGTATTGGCCCAAGCCTCTGCCCAATAACTGGGTCCTGGGACAAGTGTCCGGAGTCGCGGTTGATACGCACGATCACATCTGGGTCATCCACCGTCCACGCACCACTGATGAGCACGACAACTATCTCAGGGATAAGAAGGCGGATTGCTGTACACCGGCCCCGCCGATCTTGGAATTCGACCAGGCGGGTAATGTTGTTCAGGCCTGGGGTGGCCCGGGTCAAGGCTACGACTGGCCTGATATCGAACACGGCATTTTTGTCGACCAGAAAGATAACGTGTGGATTACCGGCAACGGAAAGAACGATAATAACCTTCTGAAATTCTCCAAGACCGGAAAGTTTCTCCTGCAGATCGGACACCATGGCAAGACTGGCGGAAGCAACGATACGGAGAACGTTAACGAAGCGGCCGCGATTGCGGTTTACGGTCCGACCAACGAAGTCTTCGTTGCGGATGGCTACGGAAACCGGCGGGTGATCGTATTCGACGCCGACTCTGGAGCATACAAACGGCACTGGGGAGCATACGGCAACAAACCGGATGATAGCGCGCCGCTGACACGCGTCTACGAATGGGCTGGATCGCCGCAGTTCCATACCGTGCACGGTATTGCTATTTCGAACGACCGTATCGTGTATGTGGGAGACAGGGTCAACAACCGTATCCAGAGCTTCCGCCTGGATGGAACGTTTATCAAGGAAGTCTTTATCGAGCGCAAAACCACGGCCCCGTTCGGAACGGGATTCGGTGCCGCGTTTTCTCATGACAGCGCCCAACGCTTTTTCTATGTTCCAGATGGGAGCAACAAGAAAGTCCAGATTGTCGACCGTAAAGCGATGGAAGTGGTGGGGTTTTTCGGCGGGCACGGGGGGCACGGGCTTGGAGATTTTTCACACATCCACAGCATCGCGACTGACTCGAAAGGCAACATCTACCTTGGCGAAGTCGACACCGGGCGCCGCGTCTATAGATGGAACTATAAAGGCGTAACCGCTCAATAACATAACCCTTCAAGAAACCCTGTTCCGAAGGGCCCGAATCGGCCGGGCCGCAACAGCAGGCCCGATGGCTGCTTGCCGAACCACCTTTTAACGAGCAGTAACCTAACCTATAAGATTCAACGGCTTAACCTTAAAGGCCTGAAATGGCCATAGACAGGGAATTTGGGTCCAATATGATGAATGCTGAGGTCCGCAAAATCTATCCTCTAAAGAGGTTACGTCAAGATCATGCACAGGTTCTGTCGCACGGGACTTACTCCTCGAATGCTTGCTCACCTGGGTTTCGCGTTGTTTTGTGCGACACTTGCGCAGGCCGCGCCGCCGACGGCATTGCCGGATACGCTTCCCCAAACCATTGAATTCAATCGGGACATCCGGCCCATTCTCTCGGATAAATGCTTCAAGTGTCACGGACCTGGGATCCAGAACGGAAACCTCCGATTCGATCTGGAGGAACCTGCCAAACATCAGTTGAACGGCGGCCTGGTCGCAATCCTGCCAGGCGACCCGGCTAACAGCCAACTGATCCAGCGCATCACGACTACCAATCCGGCCTTGCGAATGCCCAAGAGTCAGGGTGGCTCGGCCCCCGGTGAACCGCTAACCGGTAGGGAAATCGCGCTGTTGGAGCGGTGGATCGAGCAGGGCGCGCGCTGGCAAAAACATTGGGCATTCATGCCGCCAAAGCGGCCCGACGTCCCGCAGGTGAGCGACGCAAATTGGGTACGCAATCCTATCGATGCGTTCGTACTGCATCGGCTGGAAAGCGAGGGCTTAAAGCCTTCGCCGGAAGCGGACCGCTTAACTTTGCTGCGGCGTGTGGCGCTTGACCTGACCGGCCTGCCGCCGACGCTAGCGGAGTTAGACGCGTTTCAGGCGGACAAATCGCAGAACGCCTATGAAAGAGTGGTGGATCGCTTGCTGGCATCGCCTGCATATGCTGAGCGCATGACGTTTCCCTGGCTCGAAGCGGCGCGTTACGCCGACAGTAATGGCTATAACGCGGACGGGCAGCGATTCATGTGGCGTTGGCGCGATTGGGTGATCAATGCGTTCAACTCCAACATGCCATACAACCAGTTCATCGTCGAGCAACTGGCGGGAGATATGTTGCCGAACGCCACTTTGGACCAGAAGATCGCAAGCGGGTTCAATCGCAACCACCGTATCAACGCGGAGGGCGGCGTTATTGCAGCGGAGTATCTGGTGGAAAATGTCGTGGATCGCGTGGACGCCACATCAACGGTGTTCTTGGGTGTTTCAATCGGCTGCGCACGCTGCCACAATCACAAATACGACCCCATAACGCAAAAAGAGTTCTACCAACTTTATGCGTACTTCGATAATCTCCCCAACGAGTGGGGAAGGGCTCGGAAGGAAGGCAATTCCCCACCGTTTATAGCGGCGCCTACACCGGACCAGCAGCGTCAACTGAAACAGTTGGATGACCAGATTGCGGCCGCCACGGACAAATGGGCCAAACTGCAGCCAGAACTGGTTCAGGCCCAGCGCGCGTGGGAGCGGACGATGGACCAGTCGACACCGCTTGCGTGGGGCCCGGCGCGCGGCCTGGTCGCATATTATCCACTTGACGGCGATGTAAGTGCGAAGGTTTCTGTGTTGCAGCCGAAGGCCGAGGCTAAAGGCAGGAAGCGAAACGCCGTAGATAAGCCTGCCGAGAAGCCGAATCCGCCAAGTTTTGTTCCCGGCCGGATTGGCCAGGCCGCCAGCTTCGACGGAAAGAGCTTTGTTGAAGCTGGCGATATTTCCGGATTTGCCAGTCATCTCCCGGAGTTTACGGCCGACCTTGGGACCACTGTCGCCTATGACGACCCTTACACGATTTCTGCCTGGATCTATCCCACCGCGGCCACCGGCGCGATCGTAACCAGGGCTGGCATTTTGGCTGATGGTGCCCTGACCAGCGATGCGTTTGGACACTCCTTGAATTTGAAGGACGGAAAGCTCCGGTATAACTACTGGTACAGCACGGAAGAAGCCATCCGCGTGGAATCCCAAAAGACAATCAGCCTCAACCAGTGGCATCACGTGGCCTTGACCTACGATGGCTCTCGATGGGCTCGCGGTTTCAACCTATATGTGGACGGCGAAGAGTGGAGCTGGAAGGTCATCCAGGATGACATGAACGATCGAGGCGGCCAGCGCGAGCCGCTACGGATCGGCGCCGACGGCGGGCCCAAAAACCTGTTCCAGGGAAGCATCGACGAAGTTCGGATCTACAACCGGGCATTGTCGCGAGGCGAGCTTGCGATGCTGGCCGATCCCACTCCGGCAAACGATATTGCCAAACTCTCAGAAGGACGACGGAACCCAGGGCAGATCGAAAAGATCCGCGACTATTTTCTTGACCACGCCGCGCCCGCGAACTTGCGCGAGGCATCAACGCAAATGCGAGACCTCCAGGACCGAAGAGACGTATTCTATAGGGACCTTCCAACGGTGATGGTGATGCAGGAGCCGGCCTCCCCGAAAGAGACTCATCTTCTGATCCGCGGAGCATACGACAAACCGGGTGAAGTGGTCACGCGAGCTTTGCCCGCGCAACTGGTATCGTTTCCCACCGCCTATTCGCCGAATCGCCTGGGCTTGGCCCAGTGGCTGGTGGATCCTTCCAATCCGCTGACGGCTCGTGTTGCGGTAAACCGCTTCTGGCAGCTTTATTTCGGCCAGGGCATCGTGAAAACCTCAGAAGACTTTGGGTCTCAAGGCGACCCGCCTTCGCATCCGGATCTGTTGGACTGGTTGGCGACAGAATTTGTACGGACTGGCTGGGATGTGAAGGCTCTTCAGAAAACAATCGTGATGAGCGCCACCTATCGTCAGGCCTCACGAATCACACCCGAGATGCTAGCTAAGGACCCCGAGAATCGACTGCTCGCGCGCGGGCCGAACCTGCGGCTCTCGGCGGATATGGTCCGCGACCAGGCTCTCGTGCTTGCGGGACTCCTCACGAATAAGGTTGGTGGGCCGTCCGTTAAGCCCTACCAGCCGGAAGGACTCTGGACGGAGACCTCCCAGGAAGGTAAGTCCTACCCGCAAGACCATGGAGACAGCCTGTACCGGCGCAGCCTCTATACGCTCTGGAGACGCACCATTCCGCCCCCCACGATGGCGAACTTCGACGCATCGGCCCGCGAGAGCCACATGGTTAAACCGGTGGTTACGAACACGCCTCTTCAGGCGCTCGATTTAATGAACGATGTTTTGTACGTTGAAGCGGCGAGGGTCTTTGCAGAGCGCGTGATGAAAGAGGGCGGCACCACGCCGCAGCAACGTATTGCGTACGGGTTTCGAATGGCCACGGCGCGTCTGCCTGAGCCGCGGGAAAGCTCCATTTTATTGGATGCCTTCAGTCACGATTTTGAATCGTTCAAGGCAAAACCTGCGTCGGCACTGAAATACGTCAGCCACGGCGAACACCCCCGTGATGAGCATCTGGATGTGAATGAGTTGGCGGCGTACACCAGCGTCATGAGCCTGGTCTTGAATCTTAACGAAACGATCATGAAGGAGTAGCGATGGCAGACGATACGCTGAACCTGAATCGACGGCGTTTCCTGAGCAGGGGTGTGCTGGGAATGGCCGCCTTGGGCGAGTTGCTGCAACAAGATCTTTTCGCGCAGGATGCGGCTGCAAACCCAACCGGCGGGCTACCTGGTCTGCCCCACTTCGTACCCAAGGCGAAGCGAGTGATCTACCTGTTCCAGGGAGGCGGCCCTTCCCAGCTCGATTTGTATGATTACAAGCCTCAGCTCGCACTTCGGCAGGGCACGGACCTACCGGATTCAGTGCGCGGTAATCGCCAAAGCGGACAGACAGCGAACCAGACGAGCTTTCCGGTGGCGCAGTCTATCTTCAAGTTTGCGCAACATGGGCAATCCGAAGCGTGGGTCAGCGAGTTACTACCCCACATCGCGGGTGTAGCGGACAACTTATGCTTCATTAAGTCGATGCACACCGAGCAGGTCAATCACGATCCTGCCGTGACTTTCGCACAAACCGGGTTTCAGCTCGCCGGCCGGCCGAGCATGGGCGCGTGGGTGACGTACGGGTTGGGAACGATAAATAAGGACCTGCCGGCCTTCGTCGTGATGATTACGGGCAATGGGCAATCCTTGGCCGAACGGGACTGGGGTACGGGCTTTATTCCCAGCCGGTATCAAGGTGTCCGGTTGCGGTCCGTCGGCGACCCGGTGCTATATGCCTCCAACCCCGAAGGCTTCGACAAGTCGCAGCGCGCGCAGTTCATCAGCAACCTGGAAAAACTAAATACGATCAACCTGCAGGCTGTGAATAATCCCGAAATCAGCACCAGAATTGCGCAGTACGAAATGGCTTTCCGGATGCAAACGTCCGTGCCGGAATTGATGGACCTGTCCAAAGAGCCCGAACGCACCTTTGAACTCTATGGCGCGGATTCGAGAAAGCCTGGGACCTTCGCCGCGAACTGTCTGATGGCCCGCCGGCTGGCCGAGCGCGGAGTGCGCTTTATCCAGCTCTATCATCGTGCGTGGGATCATCATACTGCTCTGCCCAAGAACATCCGCATTGCTTCCCAACAGGTGGATCAACCATGCGCCGCGTTGATTCAGGACTTAAAAGAACGCGGCCTGCTGGATGACACGCTGGTTGTTTGGGGCGGTGAATTCGGGCGGACGGTGTACTCGCAGGGCATACTCACAGCGGACGACTATGGCCGCGATCATCACGGCAAAGCTTTTACCGTATGGCTTGCCGGCGGTGGCATCCAGCCCGGCATCAGCATTGGCAGCACCGACGACTACGGCTTCAATATCGCGGAGAACCCTGTGCAAGTTCACGATTTGAATGCCACCATTCTTCGATGCCTGGGGATAGATCACATGCGCTTGACCTACAAGTACCAAGGGCGGCACTTTCGGCTGACGGACACCGCAGGGCAAGTGGTTCAAAAAGCATTAACCTTTGATGCGGCAGGTGTCTAAGGGCTCCTTTGCCTATCTCGTCCTACGCGAAATTACCGAAAGCGATTCTCTGCTTTGCCACAACGCCGGCTTCTGAGATTCCTCGCGGGACGCGTCTGTTTCCATTTCGGTCGCACGCGTCAAACTATTGACCTGACAGCCACGCCTTGAGTTCCATAAAGATGATTAAGTCAACCGGCGCGGAGCGCTTGCGACTAATGGTCCGCATGCGGAGGTTGCTCGATTCCTTCTCGAGTCCTGATCAAAGAGAGGCGAGCGCTTTCAAGCGTCGCAGGACTGTCCCGATCCTTGCCTGACTCGCAGCATCGGGCAACAATTACCCAGGAAGGGCGTCAAGGAATTCCGGCGCCGTCAGCAATCCTTCGAGTTCTGTGTGGAGGTACTCGCGCAGTAGGGGTGTCTCTGTTTGTACTTCCTCAACAATCGTGGGGCGACCGTCGATGACGAAGATCAAGTCCTCCAGATCGTGGCTCGCTCTAGAAGTCACCTCGCCCGCGCGGCAGTGGAGCAGCACTGGAGCAATGGACAAGTCGAGGGGCAGGTCCACCGCCTCAAGCTCCTAAAACGCCAAATGTACGGCCGCAGTGGCTTTCTACTATTGCGGCGGAGAGTATTACCCTTCACAAGCGCCGAATCCCATCGCTCTCCGTGACCCCACCGCCAAAAGTGCGGTAGACCCTTTCAGTGTCCGGCAATGGCCGTTTTTCAGACGTCCATCGAGGCGAGTAGGCCGTTACACGGCAAGGCGCGCCCACCGGTTCGGTCGGTTCGTCCCGAAGGACAGGTTCCGGGATAAGTAAAAATAGTCTCTCGATGGCTAGTTGTTTGGCGTCCGCGTGCCCTCGAATGCAGCCTTGCCACTTACGCGCTCTCCGTCTGCATAAAAGGCCATGGTCAGTTTGATCTCGTCGCCATCGATTGTTCCGGCGAAATCCATCTTCGGGAATCCGTCACTAGACCCCTGCAAACCAACCACGGTGAAGGAGATGTGCTCCCCGTCAAACTTGCCGTTTGAGATCGGGGCCCTTCCCGGCCATCCCACCCCGACGTTGGCCGCACCAGTAAGGTGATCGCCATGCGTGTCGAAGTTGAATTCAGCTCCGCCGATCGTCTTCACTTGCAGACCACTGACATACTCAACAGTCCAATTCCCATCGATGTTCTTGGTTTGGGCGAACACACAAACACCAACAATTAGCGCAAAGAGCGAAGCGTGGATTGCGAATTTCATGCAACCTCCCTACGGGGAATTATAGAATTTATTGGCATGTGGATTTTGCCGTGTGCCGACTTTGGGATTCACTACAGGTTCGCAAGCAAATGGACGTGTAGTCGGCGTTGCTGGCTCGTGCCGCTCGTGATTGCAACCGGGGTTGTCGCGCTCATGAGTCCAATTTCTATTACCAATCCCAGCGCTCTCCGTGAATCCACCACCAAAAGTGCGGAAGACCCTTTCAGATGTCCACCGAGGAGGGTTTTGGGTGTCCACCGAGGAACTCGATCGCGAGGTGAGAATACGGAGCACGAAGCGACCCATCCGCAACAAGCTTGAGCACCACGTAAACGTCCTGCGGCTTTAGCGCGATCGTTCCATTCTACATTCGCGATCCGCGAATAGCGAATGAACGTCGCGACCCCACACCGTAGTGGAAGCGGAGGAGAGGCGCATTGGGACACGCTTAACTCACAACTAATCAATGGAATGGCGGAGAGAGAGGGATTCGAACCCTCGATAGAGTTTCCCCTATACACGCTTTCCAAGCGTGCGCCTTCAACCACTCGGCCATCTCTCCGGGGTCTACGGAAGCGTGGGCGAACCCGCCCGCGACCTTCAGTCTAACATGCGAACCCTGCTAAACCTGGTGACGCTTGGTGCGGGAGAGCAGCTCTTTCGCCCGCGCCAGCGCGCGAGCTTCGGCGTCTTCCCGCGTATCCGCCACCACCCGCGCCAGCGCCGCGCCGGGCGATACATTGTCTGCCTTAGTGTGCCACTTTTCACCCAGCTGGTAAGTAGTCAGATTCACCTGCCAGCCGTCTACGTCAACTTTGCGTTCGCTGAAGTTTTCCGGCTTCACGCTTGCCCCACCGATTTCGCCGCGCCCTGTTCAACCGGGGCGCCCACCAGGTTGCCCCATTCGGTCCAAGAGCCATCGTAGTTAATCACATTGTTGACGCCCAGCAGATACTTCAGCACAAACCAGGTATGGCTGGACCGCTCGCCGATCCGGCAATACGCGATCACCGGTTTGGACTTGCCGACACCCTCAGGGCCGTAGACTTTTTCGAGTTCTTCGGCGGACTTGAACGTTCCATCATCGTTACAAGCTTTACCCCATGGGACGTTCCGCGCGCCCGGAATGTGGCCGCCGCGCTGGCAGGTTTCCGGAAGTCCGGGAGGCGCCAGAATCTCGCCCGTGAATTCCTGCGGGCTGCGCACGTCGATCATCACGGCGCTGGCCGATTTCTGCGCCTGCTGCACCTGCGGCAGAAACGCGCGCAGCGAGTAATCGTGTTCAGCGGCCTGGTAGGGTTTCGCGCTGGGCGTGGGTCTGGTTATCGCCGTCTCCAGCTCGCGGCCTTCCGCCAGCCACTTCTTGCGCCCGCCATCCATGATGCGAACATCCTTGTGCCCGTAAATCTTCATTTGCCAGAAGGCCCAGGCCGCGAACCAATTGTTGTTGTCGCCGTAAAGGATAACGCTAGTGTCGGGGCCGATGTCCGAGTCAGTCAGCAACGCTTCGAAGGCCGCCTTCGGCAGAATATCGCGAATCACGGTATCGCAAAGCTGCGTATTCCAGGCCCACGCAATCGCGCCCGGGACGTGGCTTTCGTCGTAAGCCTTGGTGTCCACATCCACTTCCACCACGCGCACGTTGGCATCCTGGGCGTGCGCGGCCACCCAATCGGTGGTTACCAATACTTCCGGATGCGCGTACGAGGCGCTCATAATTTCCCCTTACCCCAAATCGAATTTTTCGTGGTGCAGCAACGGGTCCGCCTTTACCAGCACGGGCCGGCGCAGGATCTCTTCCAATTCTTCCAGATGCTTATTCTGATTGGACTTGAGGAACTTCGCCACATCGGGATGCACGCGCAGCAAAACGTCCTTCCCTTCAATGGCCGCCGCAATCTTGCCCGCCTCCTGCAAAATCTCGTTCACTATGGTTTGCAGGCTCTTGACGTAGCCCGCTCCTTCGCAATGCGGGCAGGGCATGCACAGCGCCCGCTCCAGACTCTGCTTCACGCGTTTACGCGTGATGGCCACCAGGCCGAAATCGTTGAACTGCAGAATTTTGTAGGGCGCGCGGTCGGTACGCATGGCGTCTTCCAGCACCTGCATCACCTTTTGGCGATTCTTGCGCTCATCCATGTCGATAAAGTCGACCACGATGATCCCGCCCAGATCACGCAGCCGGACCTGCCGCACAATCTCCTTCACCGCTTCGGTATTGGTCTTGACGATGGTGTCTTCCAGACGGTTTGAGCGGCCGACGTACTTGCCCGTGTTGACGTCCACAGCCACCAGCGCTTCGGTCTGGTTGATCACGATATAGCCGCCCGATTTCAGCCACACTTTCGGCCGCAGCGCCTTTTCCAGCTCCGCGGTGATATTGAAGGCGTCGAAAATGGGCTCGGGCCGGGTGTATAACTTCACGCGCGTCACCAGGCTGGGCTGGAAGCGCTGCACAAATCGCAGCACGCTTTCATACAGCTCTTCGTTGTCCACCCAGATGGCCTTGAAGTCGTCGGTGAACTGGTCGCGCAGGGTGCGCTGCACGATGTCCAGGTCGTGGTGCAGCAGCAGCGGCGCGGGCTTCTTTTCGGCCTTCTGGCGGATATCCAGCCACAGGTTGAAAAGAAAATTCATGTCCGCCGCGAGATCTTCTTCGCTCTTCCCCTCGCCGGCCGTGCGTACGATGAAGCCGCCGGGAATTCCGGAAGCATGGATCTGCAGGATGCGCTTCAACCGCAGGCGTTCTTCGTCGCTGGCGATCTTGCGCGAGACGCCGGTATGTTCCAGCGTCGGCATGTAGACCACATACCGGCCCGGAAGCGCGATGTGAGATGTGATGCGCGCGCCCTTCTGGCCCAACGGCTCCTTGGCGATCTGGACGATAATTTCCTGGCCTTCCTTTAACAGTTCGGTGATGGAAGGCAGCGGCGCACGCTCCGGACGGCTGTAGCTGCGCGGCTCGGGTCGGGCTTGTTCACCCCGCGGCTGCTCCGATCTAGGGGCCATTGAATCGGTGGACGCCGCACCCGGCGAACCTTCCGGGCGCTCTTCAAATCTGGCTTCCCCCTGCCCTCCGCCGCGCATCTTGCGCCGCATACGGCGTGGCATGCGATGTGGGGATCGTCCGCCTTGCTCACGAACCTGCGCCGATAACGGGGCCGTAGCATCCGTTGGCGCCGCCTGCTCGCCGGCCATCGCAGCCTGGATCTCAGACGGCTCATCGGACTCCGATGCCGCTGCCGCTTCGTTCTCTTGCTCGAGGCCGCTGGCCTCGATCTCTTCCATCGGCTCTTCCACGAAGCTATCGATCACAACCACAACTTCAGGTTCCGGCTCGGGCGCGATTGCTTCGCTCTCCTCGGCCAGCGGAGCGTCATCGGGTTCTTCGATGGCTTCTTCGGCGATTTCGGCCAGGGTCTCTGAAACCACAACCTCGCTGGTCTCCTGGACATCGGTCTCCTGCAAATCGCGAATCTCGGCTTCTTCGGCCTCATCCAGCGGCTGGATGTTGGAGCGCGTGTATTTCGCGAGTGACTCGCCAGGCAGCACGGAAAAATCGGTTGCGCCGGCGCTCGACACGCGCGGGGCAGCCTCAAAGGCTGGAACTGGAGTGGGAGCAGAAGCACTGGGTTGTTCAGCGGCGGGAGCTGCGTCGCCAAAACGGGGCGGGCGTGAAGCGTCCGCGGAGGCGTATTTGGAATCCGGGAATCCGCGACCCCGGCCCCGGCGACGGCGGGAGCGGCGGCCGCGATCGCCACCTCGGTCAGCACCACCCCGGTCAGCGCCACCCCGATCCGGGCGCTCGCCCCGATCCATGCGTTCAACCGGCGGTGTCGCGACAGGGCCTGTCACGGGGGAACCGGACTCCGCCGCAGCTACCGGCGGCCCGTCGCCTTCAACCACGTCGATGGCTTCGGGCGCGCTCTCCTGAACCGGCCGCTCCACGGGCGGGCGGTTTCCGCGCTCAGGCCGTCCAGACTCGCGGCCCGGTGACTCGCGATTCACCGAAACGCGATCGAAATCCTCTTCCGTCTCGTCCGAGAAATCGGAGACGTACAGAAACGTATCGCGTTCCAGACCCAGATCGACAAAGGCCGATTGCATGCCCGGCAAAACGCGCGTGACACGCCCTTTATGAATGCTGCCGGCGAGGGAATACTCGTTGGCACGCTGAAAAAACACTTCGACCAGTTGGTCGTCTTCGAGAATCGCTACTTTGATCTCGTGGCGATTCGCCGCAATCACCAATTCTTTGCTCATGAATGCTCCTACAGTTCAGGGCGAGAACCGGAGTTCAAAGAAAACACGAGGGTGATACCGTCCGCCTGTGGCGCCGGGTGATCCACTGGACCGTTTGCCCGGCGCTTACAGACTAAAATCTTTCAGCCTCCGAAGGCGGAGAATCAAATCTCTACGCCTTACCCGCGGGAGACCGCCCTTGCGGCGCTCCACGAAAGCGAGAAACCCGCGGCAACGGCGAACCGTTACTTGGAGCTTCCCGCAGAGGCGCTCAACCCAACCGCTGGTCTTGGATCAAAAATCCGGACGCGGACCAGAAGCGATGGAATCGAACTCGCTTGCCCTCAATCTTCTTCAGCCGGCCGTCTCTCGGCCAGTTCAATTTACAAATCGCCGGAGCCGGACGTTATTCACGAGCCCCAGCATCAAAAACATCGCGACAATATTCGATCCGCCGGAACTCATCAGCGGCAGCGGAATGCCCGTGACCGGCATCCGTCCCACCACCATTCCGACATTCACCAACACATGAAACAACAACAATGCCCCGACACCCATGCAGACGTACATTCCGGCTTTGTCCGACGCGGTCTGCGCGTTCTGAACGATCTGCATCAATAATAAAAAATACAAGCCAAGCGCCACAATGACGCCCACGAAACCATGCTCTTCGGCAAAGGCCGAAAAGATGAAATCCTTCTGCGGCACCGGCAGGAAACGCCCCTGGGTCTGCGTACCCTTGGTAACCCCGCGTCCCCAGAGCGCACCGGAACCAACGGCGATCTTAGACTGGATCACCTGATATCCGGATCCCTTCGGATCTTGACTGGGATCCAGGAAACTCACCACCCGCTGCCGCTGATAATCCTTCAACACCAACCAATAACTGATGGGCGCTATCACGGCGATGATCACCAGGATCGCCACCGCATACTGCCAACGAAACCCCGCCAAAAACACGCCGATGGCGAGGATTGGAACAAACGTCAGGGCCGTTCCGAGATCCGGCTGCAACATGATCAGGATCATCGGCAAAGCCACCAGGCCAGCCAGCTTGAGCAGATCCCGCAGCTCCAGCTGCTCACCCTTAAACTCCGACAGATAGCGAGCTACTAAAAGAACAATCACCAGTTTAACGAATTCCGAGGGCTGTATATGATAGCCAGGAGTACCAATCCAGCGGCGCGAGCCGAAAACGGTTGTTCCCACCGCAAACGTGGCGATTAGAGTGACCACCGACAGGCCGTAGAACACCGCCACTTGCCCCAGTAAAGTGTGATAGTCGATGAGCGTTCCAATCCACAAGGCCACGAATCCCGCCAGTATCCAGATGCCTTGCTTCCACCACGCCTCGGTAAAGTGCGTGTCGCGCGTGGCGCTGTAAATTTGCAACACCCCCAGCGCGCAGATGGCACAGACCAGAATCAGCATGAGCCAGTCGAAATCGCGAAGGGAACGATGGGCCGGCATCTTAGGGATTCACCGAAGCCGTGGTTGCGGGCAAAGGCGGAGGCGGTTGTAACAGCCCGGTCGGAATATGCGCCAGCTGCGGCTGCGGTTGACCTAGCCGGGTTTTCTTGTCGAAGTATGCCTTCAGAACATCGCGCACGATGGGTGCGGCAAGCTGGCCATGTTCGCCATTCTCAAACAACGCAGCCACCACGATCTCGGGATTGTCGCGGGGCGCGAACCCGACAAACCAGGCGTTGTCCTTGTGGGTGGCTCCGTACGAGGTTCCCTTCAATAAGTCATTGGAGGCCAGTTGCGCGGTTCCGGTTTTCCCCGCTACATCGATGCCGGGCAAGCGCGCGCGAACGCCGGTGCCGCCCGGTTCGTTCACCACGCCGTACATACCATCCACTACCTTCCGGATATTTTCGAGATTCACTTCCGCTCGTCGCGCCGGCATCAGACGAACGGCATCTTTCACCATGTGGGGTTGAAACCACATGCCGCCGATGGACATTCCGCCGATCGCAGCCGCCATTTGCAGCGGTGTAACCGTGGTTGCTCCCTGTCCGATCGCCACCGAGATGGTTTCGCTCGGATACCATCTTTCCCGGAAGTTTCGGATCTTCCATTTGCTGGAAGGCACCAGGCCTTCGGCTTCGTGTGGAAGATCGATACCGGTCTTGTGGCCGTAACCCACCATGTCGGCGTACTGCGCAATCCGGTCGATACCCAGGCGATTGCCCACGTTATAAAAGAACGTGTCGCAGGAATGCACCAGACCTTCGTGCAGCCCTACCGTGCCGTGCTTGCCCCAGCATTTGAAGAAGCGGCCGTAAAACGTGGCCCCGCCCGGGCAGCCAATGTGAAAGTTGTCGTCGATGACGCCGGTTTCCAAACCCGCCAGCGCCATAATCGGCTTGAAGGTTGACCCCGGCGCCTGCTGCGCCTGAATGGCCCGATTCAACAAAGGATGATCGGGGTTATCCAGTAATACTTTCCAATCCTTGGACCGGATGCGGCCGGCAAACAGATTGGGATCGAAAGCCGGGCGGCTCACCATGGCCAGCACTTCTCCGGTGCGCGGGTCCAGCGCCACCACCGCGCCCCGCCGGTTTTCCATGGTCAACTCGGCCACCGCCTGCAGATCCAGGTCTATGGTGAGCTGGAGGTTTTTCCCGGAAACAGCTTCCTTGTCGTCCAGCACGTGGCGCTCGTTGCCGAAACTGTCCACTTCCACGCGCTTCTGGCCGTCCACGCCCATCAGTTGATCGTTATATTCGCGCTCGATGCCGTCCTTGCCGATGATGTCTCCCTGGTGGAAGCGCGCCAGCTCGGGCGAGTCCAATTCGGATTCGCTGATTTCGCCGACATACCCGATGACGTGCGCAGCCAATCCATCGCGGGGGTACAGCCGGTGCTGCACGCGCACCACTTCCAGTTCCGGGAAGGTGCTGGCATCTTTATGCGAGTCCACAAAGGCCAGTTCGCCAGGCGTCAGTTCTTCCTTGATCGGGATCGGTTCATACTGTGGAGCGCCGCGCGATTGAAAACGGCGAACCCGCGCCACCAGGCTGTCATAATCCAGATTCAGCCCTTCCGAGATCGGCCTCAGGTGCTCCATCTTCAGGTTCTCACGCGAAAGATACAGGCTGAACGAGGAATGATTGTCCACGATCACCCGCCCGTCGCGATCCAAAATCTTTCCGCGCGGCGCGAGCACCGGAATCGACTTCACGCTGTTTTCGAGCGCCCGCTCCTGATACATCTCCGGATTACGAATCTGCAAATCCCAAAAGCCGGTGATGAGGAATAAAAAGACGGCCACGGTGGAGTACTGAAAAAAAGCGATCTTCTGAGACGCGAACTTCGGGTCGTCGCGCATCAGGGTGTTGCTGGAGCTTTGATCGTCTTCCCGAGCGACGTGAAGTTTCACAATATTGAGCTTTGTGTAGACAACTTTAGCTGGCTACTTTCAGTTTATCTAAAAGGCGAAACAACGGCAGAGCTACGGCGGCATTCAATAGCCCAAAAATTACGGTTTGCTGCGCATCGAAGCCCAGGGCCTCGCCCAGCAGCGCGCGCGAAAGAACCCAATAGAAGAACTGATGAAAAAAGTAGAAGAAGAAAGCCAGGATGAAGGTGACCACCGGGTTTTGGACGTCGAATCGCATGCTGACGGACGCCGCGAAGTATCCCACCAGGGTCTTGACGATTCCATACATGCCTATCGGCTGATGTGAGAGCGAATCCTGCACCAGGCCGATGGACATCCCATAGAACAGCGCCGGAATCGGGCCGCCGCTGGTAAGCGCGAAGTGCACCGTGATGAGCAGCGGTAGTTCCAAATAGGCCAGAAACGGCACGAAACGCGGGACATAGACCTGCGACAGCACCGCCACCAGCGGAATAACCACCAGCCACACCAGCCGAAAACGATCGGCCGCGTCCTTGCGCGGCGTTTCAGTCAGCAATCGCTCGGTGTACTCGGTCATTGATTGTTATCCGGAACTGGGGCTGGCACGTTGGGACGCACCGCCGCCGGAGGCGCGGGCTTGCGGGGAACGGGCGTCGATCCCGCTACCGGTTCGTCGTCGGTGTCGTCGCCAGCTGCCGGGGGCTTCGGTTTCGTGACCACTGGGGTAGCAGTTTTCGGGGCAACCGTCTTGGCTGGTGCGGGTTGGTTCTGACCGGGTTGGGATAAACCAACCGGCGCTTGGCCGGCTTGAGACTGGCCAGGTTTAGTCTGGCCCGCCGGCTGCGCCTGTCCGGCCGTGTTAGGCGCGGGAACTCCGTGAATGGACGGAATCTTGGTGAAATCCGGCGGCTTTGACCCCGGCACGCCTTCGCCGTAAGTGTGCTTCTGCTCCACGCCGACGTCTTTATAGATGGCGCGCAGCCGATCCGCGTCTGTGGCCAGGGCACCCGGTTGCGGAGCGCCTTCCGGTGTCTGGGCCGTGGCCTCCGTGGGCGCCGCCAGAATGGTGTAAGCCGGCGAACTGATTTCCCCGCCCGGCACTTCCTGATGTACACCCTGCAGCACGATCAGGACTTCTTCCACTCCACCCTGCATACCGCTGGGCGAAACATAAATCTCTTTGAATGATTTGCCGTTGGGAGCTGCCGTCACCTGCCCGACGGGAAAGCCCTTGGGGAAGATACGATCGTCGCCTGAAGTATAGAACCATTCGCCGATATCGACGTGTTCCTCATTTTGGACGTAATCCACCAGGCATTCCGCGTGGCCTTGCCCCTTGAGGGTTCCATGCACGCGGTTCTTTTGCGAAACCACGCCGGCGGCGAACGTCGGATCGGTGATCAGCATGACCAGCGAAGCGGTGGGATAGGCGTCCACCACCTTGCCGACAATGCCGTCGGGCGTCACCACCGCCATGCCGCTTTCCACGCCGCTGGTCGACCCGCGATCCACAAACACCACCTTCGAATTGGCGCCCGTGCCGTTTCCAATCACGCGGGCGGCCACGGTTTTGGACGGCGAACGGGCTTCAAACACACTCAAGGCGCGGGCGCGATCGGCGGTCGACAGTTCGGACCTCAGATAGTTATTGTCGATCTTGAGCTGGCCATTCTCGCGTCGCAGCTTCTCGTTTTGGCCCCGTACATTCAGCAGGACGAAGTAATCCTCGACAAACCCCCAAGTGTAGCGGCGAACCAATTCCAGGCCCTGCTCCACGGGGGTGACGGCGGTGACCGCCCAAACGCGAATCAGCGGGATGTCTTTGTTGGTTTTGACCTGGTAGGCAATCAGCAGCAACTGCGCCGTGATCACGATGAGCAGTACCGTGAGATGGCGGTAGCGGCTGAGGAAGAAATCCATAAGTTACATCACGTTAGCTCACGCTGCCGGCTGCGGGAGCTATCTCTACCCGACTGCAATTACCCGACTATTCAATAGCCACTCTGCGAAGCAGTTTGAAGTCCGTCAGCATTTTGCCCGTCCCCAAAACCACGCTCGCCAGCGGATCCTCGGCAATGGAAACCGGCAGCCCTGTTTCTTCTCGAATCCGCTTATCTAGATTCTTCAACATTGCGCCGCCTCCGGTCAAAACAATTCCGCGGTCGCTGATGTCGGCACTCAATTCGGGAGGCGTGCGTTCCAATGCCACGCGAATGGCGTTCATGATGGTGGCCACGCATTCCGACAACGCCTCACGGATTTCGCTATCGTCGATGGTCAGCGTCTTGGGCACGCCCTCAATCAAGTTCCTGCCTTTTATTTCCATCGTCAGAGGCTTGTCCAAAGGATAGGCCGAGCCGATCTGAATCTTGATCGCTTCGCCGGTTCGTTCGCCAATCAACAGGTTGTACTTGCGCTTGAGGTACTGCATAATGGCCTCGTCCATGGCGTTGCCGGCCACGCGCACGGAGCGCGAATAGACGATGCCAGAAAGCGAAATCACGGCTACGTCGGTGGTTCCTCCGCCGATATCGACCACCATGTTGCCGGAGGGTTCGGTCACCGGAAGCCCGGCGCCGATGGCCGCCACCATGGCCTGTTCCACCAGGTGCACCTCGCTGGCTTTGGCGCGATAAGCCGAATCGATCACGGCGCGTTTTTCCACTTGCGTGATTTCGCTCGGCACTCCGATTACGATGCGCGGGTGAACCAGCACTTTGCGGCCGTGCGCCTTGAGGATAAAGTAGCTGAGCATGCGCTCGGTGACTTTGAAATCCGCGATGACGCCGTCTTTCATCGGACGAATAGCCACGATATTTCCGGGCGTCCGGCCAAGCATTTCCTTGGCTTCCTTGCCCACCGCCTCCACTTCGCCGTTGGTTTTGTTAATGGCGACAATGGACGGTTCATTTACAACGATCCCTTTACCCTTGGCGAATACCAGGGTATTGGCGGTTCCAAGATCGATGGCAAGATCCGATGAGAACAGGCTAAACAGCGAGCGGACATTCATTTAGAGACTTTTTCCGGCTCCTTCAACTTAGAGGCCGTAGCACACGCATATTCCGGTTTTCAGAGGTTGTAACGGGAGGCGCTCGACGGTCCTCCCAAAGCGTATCATAATTCAATCGCTATAGGTTGCAATCTGCGAGCCGATGAGAAGACAGAGAGAAATAACAGCTGTAACTAAGGCCTGCGTTGCACCATGATCGATAAACCGAACTCCGCCGACAGCGCCCTGAAAGACGCCCTCGCCGGCTTTTCCAACAACGCGGCAAGCTCCATTTCCGCCATTCAGAAGCTGCATTCCAGCTGCCCGGACACATTCCCCCAAGCGGCGGTGCAACTGCTGGTTTCGGCCGAAGAAAAATCGCCCGGATTGCAATATCTGGCCAGGATGCCGATGGTGGGAAACTCGCTGGCCGACCTGCTCATCAACCAGCGTGTTCTATCCTTTGAGGCGGCCGGCGCCGTGGCGCGCAAGCTGGTGCTTTTTGAGCCCCGGCTGGACGTTCTGCTGTTCCGCCGGTTGCTGGTCATGGCCAAGGGCAACCCGAACGCCGTCCTCATCCCCGATGGGTTGCGGGTGTTGGGATTGGTGGATGCTATTTCAGACTGCTCCCTTCTGGGATCTAACCTCATCCGCTTTTTGAACCATCCCAGTGACAAGGTACGTTCCAAGGCGGCCCTCATGCTGGGACGTTCTAATTGGAATCTTACCCGCGTGAAAAGCTTGCTGGCTTCTGACGACGGCCGGCTGCGGGCCAACGCGGTGGAATCGCTTTGGGGCCACAGCCATCGGGACGTTCAGAAGATTCTGTGGAACGCAACCTCGGACCCTTGCGGCCGCGTCGTGATCAATGCGCTGCTGGGGCTTTGCCGGGTGGGGGATCGCAAGGCACATTCCCGCTTGGCCGAACTATCCGAGACCTCCGATCCCATGTTGCGGAGCGGCGCGGCGTGGGCCATGGGCGAAACCGGGGATCTGGAATTTGGCGAGGCGCTGGAAAAACTGATGCAAGATGAAAATTCCCACGTAAGCGCCATGGCCCACAAGAGCAGGAAGAAACTGAGGGCTCCTGAAATTGCAGCGCAGCCTATTGCCCCTCCCGCGGACGGTTCCAGTCCCGAGGATCCCGCTTCGAATGTTCCTTCGAACAACCCGATCCAACGGCCCGGTTGGTTGTCGGGTACCGGGCGAACCTAAGCCCTGTGGCAAAATCAAGTGAGATGCTTTCCCGGCGTACATTTGTTACAACCAGTGTCGGCGCCGGTCTGGCCACGCTGACGAATTGCGCCCGGCACGATAAAGCCACCGGGTTTTCGGGCTACGCCTTCATCGCCAACCAGGAGGGTGGCGCCATAGCGGCGGTGGATCTGGAAGTGTTCGCGGTGGCGCGGCACATTCGCGTGGATGGGTCGCCCACTGCCGTGCTGGCCAATTCGCGCACCGCGCGGGTCTACGCGCTCACACCCGGCAACGGCTCAGTCCACGAGATTCGCACCGATAATCTCACCTTTTCGCGCAAGCTGCAAGTGGCTGGAACGGCGCTAGAAATGCGGCTCTCGCCGGCCAGGGATGCCTTGTATGTGCTGTGCCAAAAGCCCAGGCAACTGGTGCGCCTCACGCTGCAGCCTTTGCAGGTGGCCTGGGCGCTTCCCCTACCCGACGATCCGGCCGATTTCGATATCTCGCCCGACGGCCGTACTGCCGCCATCAGCTCCGGCGCCGGAGGTTCCATCACCTTCGTCGATCTCGCAAACCGCAGCAGTTTTCCGCCGCTACGCACCACTGGCGAAATCGGGCTGGTGCGATTTCAACCCTTGCATGACGCTTCTCGCGCCCAATCGGATTCGCGCCAACTGATCGCTGCCAACGTTAGCCAGCGCATGTTGTCCGTTTTTGACGTGCCCAGCCGGCGCCTGATCGTAAATCTGCCGCTGGCCGTGCGTCCAGACAACCTGTGCTTCAATGCCGACGGCGGGCAGGTATTTGTCACCGGCGAAGGAATGGACGCAGTGGTAGTGGTTTATCCTTACTACACCCCGCAGATTGGACAAACGGTGCTGGCCGGGCACAGCCCCGGTGCGATGGCCGCCTCTGCGTCTCCCGGATATCTTTTCGTGGCCAATCCAAAATCGGCCGGCGTTAGCATCCTCGATATCGAAACCAGCAAGGTATTGGCAGTGACGCCGGTGGGCACCGAGCCTTCCTGCATCGCGATCACGCCCGACGATCAATATGCGCTGGTGCTGAACCAGGCATCCGGCGACATGGCGGTGATTCGCATCAAAAGCGTAACCGGCTCCGCGCACTGGAAAAAGGGTCCGCTATTCATGTTGATTCCGGTGGGATCGAAACCGGTGAGCGCGGCTGTGGTCCGGGTCTAAGATCGCTAGAACGTCAGTTCTTCAAGCAACGGCGGCCGGCGGTAAAAGTCGGTGTAGCGTATCCATTGGGGACGCACCACAAAGTATGCGATTCCCGGCCAGCTCAGCCGATCCGGCCCGTCCGGCCACGCCGCGAAATAGATCTGTTGATAGCGCGCCAGGTCCAAGCCGGTGGGCTGAAATGCTTGCCCCTCACATTGGACTGTCACTTCACCCTCCCAGCCGATTACAAACGACGCGGCCGGATTCGCGCGAAGATCGCCATACTTGCGCGAACTGCTCACTGTATCGAAGACGATTTCCAGCTCGGGCGAAACAGCGATGCCCACCAGGGCAGACCGCGGCATACCTTGCGAAGACAAATAGCCGAGCACCCCCAGCTTGTGGGCCGACATGAAGCCGAATATTTCCTCTTTGGTCATACCCCAGCCCCTCCCCAGGCCGCATGCACAATCGCCAACACAGCTATGGCAGCCGTTTCCGCACGCAGAATCTGGGGCCCCAGCGAAACCGGACACCATCCTGCCCGTGCCATTTGTTCGCGCTCCCGATCGGTCCAGCCGCCTTCCGGTCCCACCAGAACCGCAACAACATCGCCTGGCTGCCGATGCGCGGGTAGTGCCGAAAGCAGGAGCGGCGCTTCAGCTTCTTCCAGCACATAACGGTAAGTGGCTGCCGTTCGGAGCGCTTCCCCCAAACCAACCGCCGCGTCGATTTCGGGTAACCGGGCCCGCCGGGACTGTTCACTCGCTTCCCGGACTATCCGGTTCCAGCGCGTGCTGCGTTTGGCCGCCGCCTGCTCCAGGCCTCTCTCGCTGCGCTCGGCCTCGACCGGCACCACACGTTCCACTCCCAGTTCGGTAGCCTTCTCGAGCAGCCACTCAAAGCGTTCGAAGCGGATTAAAGAAGCCAGAATCGTGGTGCGTACCGCGGGCTGAACCGCCGGCACTTTTTCGCGCACCGCGAACGACACCAGATCCTTGCGCGCGCTTTCTACTTCCGCCAGATAGACATGTTGATTGTCGGAAATCTCAAACTGCTGCCCCGGTTCAACACGCAGCACCCGCGTCAAATGATGGGCATCGGGACCGATGATCCGCGCGTGTCCCGATTGCACGGAATCGACGAAGAAGCGGCGGCGCGCCATGAACCTACTGTACGCCGGTGTTCATCGAAATATCTGGTACGCTGCCCTTAGTACCTGAATGTAGACTTGGAGCTTTTTCAGCAGCTCCGCGGAGTGAAGTTTGCAGCGAACTCGAAGACCCGACAGGTGGTATCTTGCCGGCGCTTTATTGATCCTGATAGTGGTTACTGTTTTCTCTTATCAGGATTGGACAGCCTTTCAGCGCAGCGCGCCGCAAGTGCAGCACAGCCGCGCGCTTCTTCAGCAGATAGAGCAGACGCTGTCTTCCATCAAAGACGCCGAGACCGGCCAGCGCGGGTTCGTCATCACCGGCAATCCCGAATATCTGGAGGTCTATAACGCTGCAGTTGCCGCCTTGCCGGGACAACTGAACGAACTGCGGGCCTTGGCCGCGAACGACCCGGCACAGCGCGTCCGGGTGGCGACACTGAACGATTTGATCGCGGAGAAACTCAGCGAGCTGAAAGAAACCGTGGCATTGCGCCAGAACGAAGGGTTCAAGGCCGCGCTCAGCGAAGTGGAAACCAACCGCGGCAAGCACACCATGGACGATATTCGCAAAATTGGCGCGGATTTGCAGAACGAAGTTTACACTGGTCTGACGCGGGGTATCCGGGAACGCCAGCAACAGGGAGATCGCACGCGTGTGACCACCGCGTTCGGGGCGGCGGTGCTCTTTGCGTTTCTTCTGCTGGCCACGTTCGATATCGGGCGCGCCACCGCCGAACGCGATCGGCTGATCGTCGACCTGGGAGTTGCCAACGACCGCACCACCGCCAGCCGCGATCTGCTGCATACCACTCTCACCAGCATCGGCGACGCGGTTATCGCGACGGATGAGGCCGGACGAGTGACCTTCATGAACGGAGTGGCCGAACAACTGACCGGCTGGACGCAGGCGCAGGCTCAGGGAATGCCTCTGCAAAACGTATTGGCCATCGTCAATGAAGAAACGCGCCGGCCGGTGGAAAGCCCGGTCGACAAAGCTTTGCGCGAAGGCGTCATCGTCGGTCTGGCCAATCATACCGTGCTGATTTCGCGCGATGGCGGCGAGCTGCCTATAGACGACAGCGCGGCGCCCATTCGCAACGCCCAAGGCAAAGTGATCGGCGTGGTGCTGGTCTTCCGCGACGTCACCGAACGCCAGAAATCGGAACAGCAATTGCACCGCCTGAACCACGACCTCAGGCGCACCAATCAGGACCTGCAGCAGTTCTCCTATGCCGCGTCTCACGATCTGAAAGAACCGCTGCGAACGGTCACCAACTATCTGCAGCTCATCCGCAGCCGGTATTCGGGAAAGACGCTGGATGAAGAGGCCGGACAGCTCTTTGATGTGGCGGTGGCGGGTGCCCAGCGAATGCACGCGTTGGTGGAAGCTCTGCTGGAATATTCGCGCTCCGGCGAAGTAAGCGATGGCACCCTGGAGCCCGTGCCCGTGGATAAAGTGGTTGGCGAGGTAATCACCAACCTGCAAAGTTCCATCGCTGAAACCGGCGCCGATGTCTCGCTAGGCCCGCTACCGGTGGTGACGGCCAATCCGCTGTACCTGACCCAGGTGTTCGAGAACCTGGTGGGCAACGCTCTGAAGTATCGTTCCGAACGGCCTCCGCAGATATCGATCACGGCAGCGGAGGGACCGGCCGACTGGGTTTTTTGCATGGAAGACAACGGCATTGGAATTCCCGCGGAATATCAAGCGCAGATTTTCGGCATCTTCAAACGCCTGCATGGCGACGAATATCCGGGCACCGGCATCGGCTTGGCCACCTGCAAAAAGATCGTGGACCGGCATGGTGGAACCATCTGGGTGGAATCGGAGCCGGGCAGAGGCTCGCGCTTCTCATTTACCCTCCCCAGAAACGCGGCTCCCGTTCCCCATGTGAAGTCCGCCGGCGA
>Ga0206798_1035_pt1 | contig 29599 bp, 27 predicted proteins | sample Alteio_BWOrgCont_66_FD_152893 | JGI IMG/M metagenome (GOLD analysis project Ga0206798, IMG submission 152893) | Enriched cells from forest soil in Barre Woods Harvard Forest LTER site, Petersham, Massachusetts, United States -... | ecosystem: Environmental > Terrestrial > Soil > Temperate forest >...
TCACCATCTTCGCCGCGCACTCAACCACCTTCCAAATGAAAGTCTGAAAAATACTGCGCGACACGAACACCCGCTGTACGCTGATGCACGACTGCCCTGCGAAACCAAACGCAGCATGAGCCGTGCGCTCCGCAGCCTCATCCAAATCGGCCCAATCGTTGTGCACAATCAGCGCCGCGTTGCCGCCCAGTTCAAGCAGCACCCGCTTGCGGCTCGAGTGCGCCTTCAAATCCCAGCCCACTTTCGCTGAGCCGGTAAAGCTCAGCAGCTTCACCCTGTCTTCTTTTTCCGCCAGCCAGCGAGTATCGTCGTTCGTGAGCGGCAAAATCGCCAGTGCCTCTTCGGGCCATCCTGCCTTCAAAATCACCTCGCCCAGCGCCAATGCTGTAAACGGCGTCTGCGGCGCTGGCTTCAGAATCACCGGGCATCCGGCTGCCATAGCCGGCGCCAACTTGTGAGCCACCAGGTTCAGCGGAAAGTTGAATGGCGTAATCGCCAGCACCGGGCCCATCGCAAACCGGTGCACCAATCCCCATCGGCCCTCGTTGCCCTCTGTAATGTCCAGCGGAATCGAATCGCCGCCCAGCCTTATCGTCTCTTCCGCGGCCGTCTTGAATGTCAGCACCGAGCGGTCCACCTCGGCCCGCGCCATCCGCACCGGCTTGCCCGCCTCTGCCACAATCAACTGCGCAAAGCGCTCCTTCTGCTCAATCAGCGCGGCGGCCACGTCTTCAAGAATCTCGCGCCGCTTCCAGCGAGGCAGTGCCCGCGTGCGCCGCAGGCAGGCCGCCGCGTGATTTACCGCCTGGCGCGCATCGGCCCGCGTGGCAATGGTCGCGCGGCCAACCAGCCCCTGATCCCACGGCGAGCGCACCTCGAGCGTTTCACCTTCAATCCACTCTTTGCCGCACAGCAAAAATCCCGTAGGCGATCCTGGACGCATCTTCATCGTTATGCCGCTCTCTGCTTACCCCTCCATGGTACAAGCGCTGAGCGGCCCGCTTTCCGCCGTCGCACACACCCTTTTTCTCGCAGCGTGCTTTTCGGGAATGGAATCCACTTTGGGGTAACCAGTCTCCACGACCCTTTAATCACTTCCTTCAAACGCATTTTGCGGTATAGTGTCTGCAACTCAAGAACTTCGCCACTCGACCCACATACCGGCGGCTCTCGAGTGAGGAAGGTGCCATGTCTGATTTGCCTCCCAATCAACCGGAGTCCTACGGCTCTCCACAGCCCAATTGGCCACCGTCTTCTGGGCAACCTGGTGCCCCAGCCAAATCGGGCATGAGCGCTACCAAAGTCATTCTGATCGTGGTTGGAGTCTTCGTCGTTTTAGGGATATTGGTGGTTGGTTTGCTTGGCTTCGCGGGCTGGTACATCGTCAAGTCCGCTCACAAGGATGCAAACGGTCAAACTACGCTAAGCTCACCCTTTGGGTCGATTAAAACTGTGCCTTCCAATCAGATCAAGGAGGAGGATCTGGGTATTGCAATCTATCCGGGCGCCGTTCCCGAGAAATTTGGCTCAATCGCAACTATGAGCTCCATCACCGTGCTAAGCGCTCATTTCCGCACCTCGGACTCCGCAGTTAAGGTGATCGCCTTCTACAAAAACCAGGCCGGTCCCGCCGCGCAAATCATGTCTCTGCCATTCGGCGTGGGGACGCAAATCCAGGTGCAGGGTCAAGCCGGAGCCTCGGTCAAGATTCTTATTACGCAATTGGCGAACCAATCCGAGAGCGAAACCCGAATTCAAATCGACCACGCCACCCAGTCGGAGTCTTCAAGGTGAGGTGTTGCCGAGTCCCATTGAGGGCCGGCAATCGGTTACACTTCACCCATGATCCACAACGGTCGCAGCCGTAAACTTCCCTTCGATCGCGATGAAGCCGTGGCGCATCTTCGCGCGTCCGACGCCAAACTCACCGTGCTCATCGATCGCGTCGGCGCCTTCACTATGCAACTCGATCAGTCCGCTTCCCCCTTCGAGTCGCTGCTCGAGTCCATCCTCTACCAGCAACTTCACGGCAAGGCCGCGGCAACCATCCACGCCCGGGTGCGCGCCTACTTCGGCGGCGACCCCACGCCCCAGCAGCTCATCGCCACACCCGACGAGCCTCTCCGCGCCGCCGGTGTTTCGGGAAACAAAATCAAGGCCTTCAAAGACCTCGCCGCGCGCACCATCGACGGCACCGTGCCCTCTCACGCCGCCATCAACAAAATGTCTGACGCCGACATCGTCGAGCGCCTTACTGAAGTCCGCGGCATCGGCCCCTGGACCGTCGAGATGCTTCTCATCTTCCGCATGGGCCGGCCTGACGTTCTGCCCGTCACCGACTATGGCGTCCGCAATGGCTACGCGCTAACCTTTCAGCGCGTGCCCAAATCGCGCCCCATTGAGGCAGCCGATCTGCCCGCCCCCGACGTCGTCTTCAAGCGCGGCCAGCGCTGGGCGCCCTTCCGTTCCGTCGCAAGCTGGTACCTGTGGCGGGCCTGCGACCTTTCAAGAAGCACCCCGCCCGCAAGCCGTTCCGCGCGTACATGAACCATGCACTTCGCCGGAGGGAGCGGTGGCCTTCAGGCCTCTGAATCTCGACTGGCAACAACTGTGGGCCTTCAGGCCTGGGCCTTCTGTTTTCGCTCGCCCAGAATTCTCATGCCCTTCGCCGTAAAATAGCTGAGCAAGCACTAAGCGTTTCAGTAAGTGATAGGTCAACGGATTGCTGCACCCGAAGGGCTGCACGCAATTACCAAAACGCCCTTTACGCGACAGGAATCCTGATGGCTTCAACCAATCGCTATATCTGCATTCACGGGCACTTCTATCAGCCGCCGCGCGAGAATCCATGGCTTGAGACCGTTGAAACGCAGGATTCAGCCGCTCCCTACCACGATTGGAACGAGCGCGTTTGTGCGGAGTGCTACGCCGCCAACGGCGCCGCGCGCATCGTGAACGGCCGCAACCAGATCATCTCCATCGTCAACAATTACTCGCGGATCAGTTTCAACATCGGCCCCACGCTCATGAGCTGGCTTGAGCAGAATGCGCCGCGCACCTACCGCATGATCCTCGACGGCGAGCGCTCAAGCCGCAAAAACTTCCGCGGTCACAGCTCAGCCATTGCCCAGGTTTACAACCACATGATTATGCCGCTCGCGAGCCAACGCGACCGGCTTACGCAAATCCGCTGGGGCATTGCAGACTACGAACGCCGCTACGGCCGCCCGCCCGAAGGTATGTGGCTGGCTGAAACCGCAGCAAACACTGAGTCGTTGCGACTGCTCGCGGTGCAGGGAATCAAATTCACCATCCTTGCGCCTCATCAATGCAAGCGCGTCCGTCAGCTCAAAGACTCTCCGGGCGAGTGGACTCCAACTCCCGAGTCAAGCGTCGATACCACGCGTCCCTATCTTGTGCGCTTTTCCTCGGGCGCTTCGATCGCTATCTTTTTCTACAACGGGCCAGTCTCGCGCGCCATCGCTTTTGAAGGGCTGCTCAACTCCAGCGAAACATATGCGGCGCGCCTTAAAGCCTCTTTCAAAGACCGCGGCGAGCCGCAACTGGTGCACGTGGCCACCGATGGCGAGTCCTACGGCCACCATCACAAATACGGCGACATGGGCCTGGCCTTCGCACTAAACCTGCTCAACAACGACAAGACCGTTCGCCTCACCAACTATGCTAGTTTTCTCGAACGCTTTCCGCCTGAAAACGAGTGCGAAATCGTCGACAACACTTCGTGGAGCTGCGCACACGGCGTAGAGCGCTGGCGCTCGAATTGCGGCTGTAACGGCGGCAAGCCCGGCTGGAACCAGCGATGGCGCACACCGCTGCGTCAAGCCCTCGACGAGTTGCGCGACGCCCTGGTCCCGTTGACTGAAGAAACAGGTGCAAAATATTTCCTCGACGTGTGGGCTGCGCGCGATGCCTACATCCAGGTCATTCTCGACCGTACTGAAGAGAGAATTGACCGCTTCCTCGCTGAACACACGCGTCACACCCTCGATCGCGTTGAGCGCGTGCACGCTCTTGAGCTTATGGAGATGCAGCGTCACGCCCAGCTCATGTACACCAGCTGCGGATGGTTTTTTGACGATATCGCAGGCATTGAAACGGTGCAGATCATCGCCTACGCCGCGCGCGTCATCCAGCTTGCGCGACGCTTTTTCGGCCAGCCAGCCGACGCCATTGAAGCAGCCTTTATCGCACGCATGCGCGAAGCAAAATCAAACAACCCTGACGCCGGCACCGGCGCTGATATTTACAAGAACTGTGTCAACACCATGCAGCTCTCGCTTGAGCAGGTAGCCGCGCATTACGCCATCAGTTCCGTCTTCTCTTCATTCGCCGACGAAACCGATCTCTACTGCTATCGCGTAAAGCGCATCTCTTACGAGATATTCAACTCCGGCCGGGGCCGCCTTGCCACAGGCCGCGTGCACATCACCAGCGCCATCACTGGGCGCGAGCAGGCATTCTCGTTTGCCGTTCTTCACTTCGGCGATCAAAACATTACGGCCGCGGTCAAGCCTTTCGCGGACTCCGAAGCCCCTGCCTTCGAATCTTTTACCGCCGAGGCCGCCGGCTACGTGCAGCGCGCCGATTTTCCGCAGGTCATTCGTCTGCTCGACCGCTTCTTCGGCCACGCCGGCTACTCGCTCACTTCGCTCTTCGGTGACGAACAGCGCCGCATCGTCAAGCTCATTCTCAACTCCACGCTTACTGACGTTGAAACCTCGCTCACCACCATCTATCAAAATCACGCCAGCCTGCTGCACTTTCTCTTCCAGGCCGGGCTGCCCAAGCCGCCTGCACTCACCCTGGCCGCGGGATTCGCCATCAACGCCGGCCTGCGACGCGTGCTTGAGACCGATCCCGTCGACCTGGCGCAATTGCGATCGTATCTCTCGCTTGCCAAAATCGACCAGGTGCCGCTCGAAGCCAGCACTCTCTCCTACATCGCCGACCTGCGCATGAAGCGCGCCATGGCCGATCTGCAAGCCTCCGCCGGGTCTCAGGCGTCCGCCGGAATCACAGACCAGCTCGACCGCGCGCTTGCGCTCGTTCGTGCGCTTCTTGAGCTACCCTTCGATTTGAACCTTTGGCAGGCGCAGAATCTCTGGTACGAAATCTACCGCACTCCAGGTCCTGCTCTTATTGCGCTCGAACCAGATCAACGCTCACGCTGGGACGCCGACTTCGGCGAGCTTGGCCGCAGCCTCAGCATCGATACCGATTCAATCAAAGTGGAAGAAGAGGCCCGCGCCAAAGCTGCTGCGGCGGATTAAGTCAAGTGCCTCCAGGCGCGACTCCTGCATATCTCGCCGGGGTTTTCGGAACCCGGAACAGTGTTTCTGTGTGGATCCGCACAGTTTCTGTGTGGATCTGCACAGTTTCTGTGGGGAAGACTGTGAAACGACTGTCTCCAAATGACTGATTCTATTGGATGGCTTCGGATCGGGCTGTGAAGCGATTGCCGCCAAGCTGTTGATTCTATTGGAAAACTGTGAATCTGTGTGCTTTTCAGGAGAAATCGGAGCGGCGTAGGAATGACGGGCAATGAATGAGGGGCTGAGGCATGCACGAGTTTGGCTTGTTTTGGTCATGTTTCCCTTCCGATTGTTTCCTGTTGCGACCTATATAGATTGTGCTCCGGAGTGAGGTAATTCAACGCAGACGGAAACAGGTGCTAAAGGCTTAAGATTCAACGCGGCGTGGGGCTTGGGGGGTTGACCGATTGGGGTGCAGTCCGTGAACGGGCGAGCTGGGGTACCCAAGAGCAAGAGGCAATTTGAAGACTAAAGGCGGATCGACTGGCGAGATATGTGTGTGGGAACAATGCTGTTCATTTAGCGTTGGCCAATCCCACCCATTTCGCAGAATACGCGAAATGGATGGGGCACCCACTTTGTCCTGACTACCCTTCAAACGAGTAAGTGAACGGTATTGGCGTTAGCCCGCCTTCTCCAGCCTTCCACCCTTCACCACGAACCGCTCGCCGCGCCACACAATCGTGTTCCCCGCAAACCCTGCAGACCACAACGCAATTGCCAGCATGTCGCGCAACGGCAGCAGCCACAGCGACGGCAGCACCTGGTGATCGCACAGCACCTCTGCTCCAACGGTCATAGCCAGTCCCAAGCGAAGAAAAAGACTCAGGCCGAACAGCCACAGGCTCAACGGGCTAACCCCGCTTGCAATCACATTCATCAGCGCCCAGGCCAAGCCGTACGTAACCACCAGCCCCGCATAGCCGCCCGGCCTTGCATCGCGTACCGTGCGCAGCCAGCGCAGTTGGTGGTCGATGTATCCGCGCCAGTCATACGCCGGAATCGCCGTCTCAACCACCGCCGCGCTCAGCACAACGCGATACCCGGCCTTTGAAATGCGCGCCCCCATCTCATAGTCGTCGGCAAGCTGATCAACCAGGCCTTCCAGGCCTCCAGCTTTCTTAAGGGCATCGCGGCTAACAGCGAGCGTCGAACCCAGCCCATAGCGCAGCCCGCCCTCAAGCAGCCTTGAGAGCAGCACGCTCGGCTGAAAGTCCGTAGCAATTCCCAGCGCTTCAAATTGCGATGCCACGGTTCCATGCGCCCGGCCGCGGTAAAGGGCCGTCACCATGCCCACGTCGGGCGCGGCAAAACCCGCCATTACCTGTTCGAGATAATGCGGCCCCACCGAAATATCGGAGTCATTGATGAGCAGATACTCATACCGCGCGTGCGCCGACAGTTGGATCAGCGTGCTGACCTTGCCGTTGGTTCCAAGCCGCTCTGGGCACTTGAAAAGCTTGATCTCGATCTCAGGAAATTCGAGTTGCAATCGCGTTACGGCCACCGCCTCAGGCCCTTCGAGCGAGGCAACGCCAAACAGCAGCTCGTATTTGCCGCCGTAGTTCTGTTTGCAATGGCTGCGAAAAGCGTCCATCATGCCCGGGTCAACGCCCTTGAGCGACTTCAGCACGCTTACGCCCGGTGTAAACGCAGCCAGCGGTCGCCGCCGCTCGCGAAAAAACAGCAGCGCAGCCATCAGCGCGGCCAAAAAATATCCCATCCCCGCCACGGCCAAAACCGTAGTCGCTATCTCCACAGCAAAGGCCAGGGCGTGCGGCATCACAGACGTAAGTGTAGCGGAAGGGGCGGGTCAGAATTCGGGGAACTACGACCGAAGGGCAGACTGTGCATAAGAATGCCGGCCCCTTTTAATTCTCCGCGTCAAAAACGGCAAAGAGACAAGAAGCATCCCGATACCCCCTACAAACACCGCAACGAAGAATGTAAACGATAGCATGAACCTCGCCAATTCCGAGTACCATGAATAACCCATAACAACGAGTCGAGGATGGGCCGTATCGAGCTCTTTCCCGTCGTGACGAATATCCAATTGCACGACATGATTTTGACCACTCTTAGCGTCAAAACGCCCTATTTCTCTATTGATCGTTTTGCCATATGATGCCGCTCTTGTATCTAGGGATTCACCTGCGCCATTTGGGTGGCCGTCTGAAATTAAGTTCCACGAAACATCCAGCGATTCTGGAATATCGCTGCAGTTTGTGTAGGGACCCCCGATCCCCAAAAGACAATCCATGCGGCGCGGCTCGATATTCCAATCGAACTCAAGCATGATGAGGTAGCCTGTTGACCTTCTGGTAGTGAACGCAGGCGAGGTAATTCGACCAAGCCGTAGCGAAAGTGGATATTCAATAGCTTTCCAGCTTAGCGGCTCAAAGACCACCCAACTCTGAAGGAGCGCGTAAGGAAGTATCCCTACAACCGCAAGAATCATCCCAAGTCTTTTAGCCCGAATTGCGGAGAAGCCCATAGCGTGCCTTTCTGCTTTGAACCTTCACCCATCAGCTTAATACCTGCCGCTCATCGGCTCGCGTTCGGCGCAATGCGTGGACACTGCTCAGTGACATCCTGTGAACTGATTCAGATAATCGAGGAAGTGCACACCCGTTTGTAGAGCTGCGAGCGGATGGTCGGCAATCCGGAAGTATTGGCGAGTCTCAAGGTGTGGAAAGCAACCGCAGATCCTTCACTGCGGTTCAGGATGACAAGCCGCTAGGAGCTAGGGGCCTTTTGCAAGCTCGAGATTCATCTGAGCGTAGATAGTCAGTGCCCATTCCGATTTGAGCAAAATCGGTGAGAAAACCCCAGCAAGCGAGGTCCTCGTCCTATCGTTACAGAGCAGGCAGTATGGCGGCTTTGAGGTGTGAAGAACAACTGCGGATCCTTCACTGCGGTTCAGGATGACAAAGCGTTGGGGAGGATACTGAGTGCTTTGGCCGGGATCGCGGTCGGTTAGTCGCTAATCCGGAAGTATTGGCGAGTCTCAAGGTGTGGAAAGCAACCGCGGATCCTTCACTGCGGTTCAGGATGACAGCGCATTGAAATTGAGCAACTCCCGGAACGAAATACATCACACAATCCGCATCGCCGCCACAGTCATATCATCATGCTGTTCCGCCCCGTCCGCAAAGCGATCAGCAGCCGCTGTCAGCAATTCGGGTAGCTCCGCCAGCGGCGCGCAACCAATCTCGGCCAGCGCGTGTTCCACTCCGGCATCCTGCCAAAGCTCGCCGGCGGGGTTAGTCGCTTCAGTCAGCCCATCTGAAACGATAACCAGCGTATCTCCGGCATTAAGCGGAAACCAAAGCTGCTGATAATCGAGTGCTGGCAAAAAAGCGACAGGCAGCTCGCTCCCCTCCAGCCGTTCTACTGTGCCATCGGCGCGCACCAGAAACGGCCAGACGTGGCCGGCGTTGACATAACAGATGCCCGAGCGGTCGGCGGAAACTATGGCGCAGAAGAGCGTAGAGTAGCGCTCGGGCGTGGAGCACTCACAAAGCGTACGGTTGAGGTCGTTAAAAATATGGCCCACATTGGTGTTGCCCCGCCGCAGCAGGCTGCGCAGAAGGGTTTGAATGCTGGCCATCATTACCGCCGCGGGAACCCCCTTGCCCGAAACATCGCCCAGCGTCATCGCAAACCGGCCGTCGGCCAGCGGCAGCAGATCGTAGTAATCGCCGCCAATTGATTGGGCCGGGCGGCAGTAGCCGGCGCACTCCAGGCCCCTAACAATGGGCGGCAAGCCCCGCGGCAACAAGCTTGATTGCACTTCCTGGGCAAGAATCAATTCGTGCTGCATCAGGTGCGCCGCCTCAGTTACCCTGCGCAGGCGCTCGCTCTCAATTGCGCTCGCGGCAAAGTGAGCCAGCAATCCCAGCACCTTGGCATCGCCATCGGTAAATCCCTCAGGTTTGTTCAGCAGTTGCAGCGCGCCAATCACGTTGCCTTCGCAAACCAGTGGCACGCACAGAGCCTGATGCACCAGGTAGCCGCCCGCCGAAGTCAGGTTACGCAGCAGCCGAGTGTCGCTGCTGGCGTCGTTCACAATCAAAACCTGGTTGTCGCGAATACATGCGCCCACCAGGCCCTGGTCCATTTTGATAAATAGCGGATCGACTCCGTGAGCCACCTTGGTCCAGAGCTGGTTTTTCTCCGTGTCCACCAGCCACAGGCTGCAGCGATCGGCCCCGATCAGGTCGCGGGCAAAGTCCGCGTTCAGGCGCGCAAGCTCTTCAATCTTGCTCTCGCGGCTGATGCGCGCGGCATGCTCAAAGATTGCCTGTGTAACGCGTTCGGATTCTATCCTTCGATCGGCAGACTTCGTGCTCAAATGTGAACTCTTACTCTGCGAGCGCCCGGCTCGCCCATGAGAGTTACGGTATACAGAATCCCGGCATGCTTTGTAAAGACGAAGCGGCCCAGCCTGAACTGGCTTTCGAGAGTGCGAAAACAACCAAAGGTTCGCAAACCGGCAAGCCGCTGCCTTAGGAAATTACAAATGGCCTCAGATACGGGGTCGGCAGTTAAACAGTTGCCTAGAAGTTTACTACAGGGTTATTTTCAAGTTGCCGGTCGTCCCCCCACTTTGATGAGTCATGTAACAGTCCGCCACCGGTGTTTCCGACCCGCGATGGATGAAACTGTGCCCCATTCATCGAGCGTTTTTTTGCTCATGGGTGGGAGATCACGAATCTCGGAATAGCCACAGTCCCGTTTAGTTTCTTTTTAGGGCACGGCTTCGCAGCTTGCTGAAAAAGTCGTTCGGACGCAGGCAAAGGGAACTTCGTATCAGGACACGACTTCAGTCGCGCCGATAAGAATTTTAAAGGGGCGGGGTTTTAACCCCTGCGTGTCGGATTTCCACTCCGCGGGGTGAGTTTTCCCGCAACCTGTTCAGCCGGGCCTATAAAGCCAATTAAATGAGTCCGGGCTTCAGCCCTTGCTATGTAGACTGTTGAGAAATTGCTTCGTGCAATCAGTTTTTCCGCAGCCACTTTAGCCCCTGCGGAATGTAACTTCCGCATTTGCAGTGATCCTCCCGCAATCCTAAAAACTTGTTGTCATCCCGAAACGCAGTGAGGGATCCGCGGTTGTTCTCCCCAAACTTCCGCATAGGCGGTCCGACAACCGGAATGCGGCGAACTACGGTACCCAGTTGTCGATTTCCATAATGATCGGCCTCAATTTGAAGTCCCTTCAATTCTCCGAGGGCCTCTCGACATGATCGACGACGAACATCTCTACGTTGCGTTTCTGCGATTCAAGTTTCAGTCCGAGTTGGTCACGTAACGCCTCCTGAAATGTTAGCCCAGTCGGATCCGGTCGAAATGTTCCATCGGGGGGCAAGGGGCCGCTTAGCTCAGGCGTCCACTCGAGGGTAAAGTCAAATGCCCCCGTGAGCCCCGTCCCGTCAATAAGTGGACGGCCCAAGTCTGTTGCTGGTGACCCACTAAGAGAGTCGGCCATGATGCTCAGGGTTACATCTCGGGCACCAGCTCGCATTCGGCCGGGAACACTAGGCGGCAGCATTACAATTCCACGACAAGCGACTGGGAAGCCTCCTGAAACGGTTTCCCGGGCTTCAGCAGGCGGCGCCGTCTTTGGGCATGGTGGATCAGACGAATGGGGCAAGAGATGTGGCCCTGTGGTTCCCGGCTTTACGAGAACTAGCGCCAGCACCGGGACTTCACGGTCTTGGTTGTGTATCGCCAGTTTGAATCGATCCGCCAGAAGGGACTGCATCATTAAGCGCAATTGGTCGCTGCTCGGCTCGCCTTCTACACGCGCTGTGATATCGAATCCTTCCACCGTAACCCATTCCGGTACATGGTCCGCCAAGTCCTCCATTTGACTCTGCGTCATCCCATACGCAAACCCGATAAGCTGAAACATCGACACATGCGTTGCCCTGAAAATTCCTCCACGAGGCACGTAGACGCGACCGGGCCCAATCGGAAAGTCTGATCTCGGCGGCCCGGTAGACTTATCGGGCATGATTGAGGCAACTTCAAACGCCACGCGAGGTTCAGGAGACTGACTACCCACGGCTTGTGCTGCCACGCCCCTCACGAGGTTCGTGAGAATGAGTATCGTTAGAGTGAATCCTGCCTGTGAGGCTCTGAGGCCAGGATGGACAATGTGTAGCGAATTCTGCAAGAGGAGCCACCCCTCACACTCTACTGGGCGGAAGATCCGATTTTACATCTGAACTCGATTGTTAGTGGATTGTCGCCAACGGGAAGTTTCGCCCGGCATCAGCCCCCATCTCTCACCCGCTCGACATTTCGTCTCCGGTTTTGCAGGTAATTAAGCCCCATGCGCGCACAATCGAATCATGCAACCACTCCACGCCACCGAATTCGAAAGCCGAAAACCGCCCTCGGGCATATCCGCGCCAGCCAGAAAGATTACTGGAAATATAACCCCCCCACCCCATCCCCCGGGTTTCGCGGCAACGGTAAGCAACTAAAGACACTTAGCCGCAAAAACTCTCAAAAACGGCTGTTTTATTCGGGTCTCGCAATCTCGTTCTAAAGCACTTACAATGCTTAACACTGCAATAAATACTATGTCTTCGCTAATTAGGGAAAGTTACCTATCCGTTAACAGTTCGCCAAACCCTGAAACAAGCTCTCCGTCAGAAGTTCGCGCCATCTCCGCCTCCCTTAATAGAACAAATACTTCCGCCAGCGATCGTCGCTGCGGCCCAGCATGCGCATAATTTGCCGGCTGGTGTGCAGGCTGAAGGGCCGCGGCTCGCGCAGCAGAATCATGTCGTCAATCTCATTCAACAGCCGGTTTCCCTTGCGCCGGTTGCAGCCATGGCAGCACGCCACCAGGTTCTCCCAGGTCGAATTGCCTCCGCGTGAACGTGGAATCACATGGTCCAGCGTCAGTTCGCTGGGCGGCAGCGTTTCGGCGCAGTATTGGCAGGTGTTCCGATCGCGCAGCAAAATGTTTTTCCGCGAAAGGGCCCGCGTCTGGTGCGGAATGCGCCGATACTCCAGCAGCCGTATCACCGACGGCATGGGGATGTGGCTGCGCTGCGCGTGCATCATGAGGCCATGCTCTTCTTCAGTCCGCGCAATGCCCTTCAACACCAGCACCAGCGCGCGCCTCGCCCCGCAAATATTAATGGGCTCGTACGACGCGTTCAGCACCAGCACCGGCATCTGCAGCAGGTGAACTGATGGAGCAGTGTATGTGCCAGCCGGATGATCGGCCACCATCGCTGCGGCCTTGGCAATCGCTTTCTGCTTTCGAGCATGAATCATGGCTTTTCCCAGCGACATCGTTTTCCCTCGCGTTAACAAATCGTCTTAAGAAATCGTCGGCGTCTGTATCAATGAAACCTTGATTACTCGTTCTCGTTCGCGTCGTGCTCCGTTCTACCTATCAATTCCTCTTGATGATTGAATCCAAAATCCGCGTCCAGATATCTTCCGACTCCCAGGTCAATTCCGTCTGCATCAATTCGCTCAACATCCGGCGCTCCATGCCGTTGCGCCCTGGCCAGCGTCGCAACCCACACTGAGGCTGCGCCGGCCTTTGCCAACGCCTGCGCGGCTGCGCGAGCCGTTGCGCCCGTGGTCAAAATGTCGTCAACCAGAAGAATGTGTTTTGCCGTCACCGCGCCGTCATCTCCAACGCTGAATGCGCCGCGCACGTTTTGCCTGCGCTGGCGAGGAGTCAGCCCTGCCTGGCTCTCAGTAGGCCGCAGCCGCAGCAGCGTACTCGGCGCTAGCTTCAGCTGCCACCACGGATGCGTCTTCTTCAACTCGCGCAGCGCTTCTTCTGCCAGCGCCCGCGCCTGGTTAAATCCTCGCTGCGCATATTTGCTGCGGTGCAGTGGTATCGGAACCACCAGCATTTCGGCCGGAGCCTCGCCCGCCAGTTTGGCAATAGCCAGCGCAAGCATCCCGCCCAACACTTGGGCAGCCGGATGCAAACGGCTGTATTTCAGCGCGTGAATCGCCTCGCGCATACCGCCCTCGTAAAGCCCATAAGCCACCGCTCTCGTAAACGGCGGCGGAGTCATGCGGCAGGCCCGGCAAAGGCTTGACGTGCCGGTCCGGTCGAGCGTGTCGCCGCAGCGTGAGCAGGCTGCGCCATCGAGCACAGGAATACTGGCCCAGCAAACATCACAAATTGGAACGGAAGAAAGCCGCGGCAGGGGAGAGCCGCATAGCGAGCACGAGGCGGGAAGGAGGGCGCAACTTACAGCATCCACCGGACTTCGGAGCACGCGAGCTACAGCGCGCCACCGTGTAGTTTCCGATGGCGGAACGTCGAACGTCAGTGAACCGGAGTCCCTGCGGAAGACGCACCTCGATTCGGAGAGCGCAAAAACCGCTCTACGCGCTCAGTATAGCGCATTCCTCAATTCTCAGTCTGAGGCGGAACCCAAACAGGAATCGGGGCGGCGCAGAGATTTAGCTTCAGGCTCGAATCGTCTCCGAACCGTTCAATCTCCACTTCCGCCCCGATGAGGTTGGAACGCCGAACCCTGTCGGACTTAGCGGCGACTATGCTCGCGCTCGTTAACCATCTGGCGTTCACGTTCGCGATCGGCGTCGTGCTTCACATCGCGGGCCGCATCCTTCACTGCGCCCACCGCCTTCTGGGTTTTGCCCTTGATCTGCTGCGCGGCGCCCTCGACCTGTGCGTTTGTGTCGCCGGTCCACTCGCCTACCTGGCGCTTCGCGCGCCCTGCTGCATCGTTCACTGCACCTTTTACGCGGTCCTTATCCATAATTCCACCTCCGTGGACTTTCAGTTCCGTTTATCTAGCGTTTATCGATCTATATCGAGAAATGCCCTCACACGTGCGGGGACAGTGTATTGCCGTCGAATTCTACCTAAACAACTGGTCTGCGCCCGCTTATCAACTGGATCACCAGCACGACGAGCGCGATTACGAGCAGGATGTGAATGAATCCGCCCAGGGTATACGACGAAACAACTCCCAATAACCACAACACGAGCAAAATTACAAAAATTGTCCAGAGCATTGCACGCCTCCTGACCTTTCTTTCCAAAACAACGTTTCATTTCCAAACACTCACCCTTTGACGCCACACCGCTCGCACGGGTTGTTCGCACCGTACATCAGTTGCGTGGCGCTGTTCCGTCACTCATGTGGTTGAAGGTATCAACGCGAAACCCGTGCGCGATGCAACCGGCATAGGCCTCCCCGCATCAGCAAGTACCGCTTGGCGAATTCGATTAGCGGGCGATTCGCTCTACGGCTTACAAGTAGCCGTCGCGCGGGAATCTGGCATCACAGCAAAAGGTTGATGCGACCGCGCATTACGCATTGCAGCGGCGCCAAGGAGACACAAATGCTGCTGATTATCATTTTGATCATTTTGATTTTTGGAACTGGCTATGGTGGATACCGGGCCGGTCCCGGGTGGGGCTACTACGGTGGAGGCGGGCTCAGCCTCATCCTCACCATCGTCCTCATCCTGCTGCTGCTGAAGGTAATTTGACGCGCCTCGCATTCTGCTAGACATAGACCGCGCCAAAAGCTAAGGCCACACCCTTCAAGGTGTGGCCGCTGTTGTTATAGGTATGGCTGTTGTGGCGTTATTTTTACGCCGCCGAAGCGCGCTCTAGAAAACCCCCGCCATGTCGGTTTCGCTGGCTTTGTCTTCCCGGGCTCCGCTCTCAGCCAGTACCACCGGCGAAAGCGTGATCACCGGGCAGGCTGCGTGCGCCAGAACCTTATACACAACGCCGTGCCGCGTGATGGCCGCAAACGCCGAAGCCCCCTGGGCGCCCAGCACAATCAGGTCGGCCTGTTGAGCGCGGCTCTGGTACAGCAACTCTTCGGTCGGGTCGCCCGGCACCACGATAGTCTGGATTGCGATCTTGCCTTGCAGCTTCCCGGGAACCAGCGCCAGCAACTCCGCCTCAACATCGTCGAGCGAGCGCCCCGCCAGAAACTCAGCCCGGTCCTGCGGCCTGATCACATGCTGCAAAATCAGCCGCGCCTGGTGCTGTGCAGCCAGTTCCGCCGCAAAAGCCGCCACCAGCGTGCTCGATTCGCTCAGGCTCGCCGCGCACAAAATCGACCGCGTTGCAAAGTTGCGGTAGGTGCCTTCCACTACATCCGGTCCCACAATATATACCGGTACGTTCGAGGTCCTGAGCACCGCCTCCGCCACTGAACCCACCAGCAGCTTGCCGATTGGTCCCGGCGAGTGCGTTCCCATCACGATGCGGTCAACCTCGCGCTCCCGGCTGAAGGCCAGAATCTGGTCTGCCGGTAGCCCCGGACGCACCACGATTTCGCAGTTCAGCCCCGCCTCACGAACCCGTTTGGCCAGCGGTTCAAGCTGTTCTTTTTCACTGCGTGCGGCTGCCGTGTAGTCGTAATAACGCACGCCCGAGGTTTCACTCGAGGCAACCACCAGCGTGTCATACGCGTGAAAGAGGATGAGATGCGCGCCAAATTCAATCCCCAGCGAAAGCGCAAACGAAAATGCTTTTTCGTTGGCGGGAATCTCAGCGCCAAAAAGAATAGTGGCGGGTTTGCTCCAACCCGGCTTCAATAAAGCGGCCATGGCAACCTCCTGAGAGGCTTATTGTAAATATCGCAGATTTATTTCTCCGCGACAGTGTCTAGTCGCACATCGCGACGTGATTTAACTCACTCAAAGCGGCCCGCTCTTTGGTGGCTTTTCGGGCCAAGGTTCTCACTTTTCCAGCCCAACTAATCCACCCATGCGCGCCGTCGCCTTCCGTTGCCTGATTGTGTTCCGATCCTCAAATTTTGTCCAGTGGGCCGCCCATTCAGCGTTACTCCACGGCGCTTCGAGTGATCCCAATCACATCCAAAGACCCCCAAATCCTGATCTTCTGAATGCGAATCGTGGCCCTCCTGAGAAGAATCCTCCGGTTGAGGCGCTGCCTTATCCATCGGCGGCATTTTTGTTTTCTTCAACCGTTTCTTCTCTTTCCGGCTGGTGAACCTGTTTCTCCGCCCGGCTCGTCCCGATTCCATTGGAGGCCTTATGCAAACCATGATGCAAAACATTCCCGCCCGTGGCGGCATCGACTACGACGAATCGCCCTTTCTGGCCATCTGGGAAGTCACCCAGTCCTGCGACCTGGCCTGCAAGCACTGCCGCGCAGCCGCCCAGCCTATCGCTCACCCTGACCAGCTCTCCCACGAAGAGAGCAAGAACCTCATCGACCAGATCGCCGACATGCACATCCCCATCTTCGTCTTCACCGGCGGCGACCCGCTCAAGCGGCCCGATGTCTACGACCTCATCCGTTACGGGGCCTCAAAAGGCGTTCAAATCGCCCTCACCCCCAGCGCTACGCCGCTGCTGAACCGCGAAGCCATCTTCAAGCTCAAAGAGGCGGGCCTCGTCCGCCTCGGCATTTCCCTCGACGGTTCAACCCCCGAGATTCACGACAACTTCCGCGGCTTGCCCGGCGCCTACGACCGCACCATTCAGGCCATCGAGTGGGCTGGCGAGGCCGGCATCCCCATCCAGGTGCACACCACCATCAGCCGCCACAACGCCCACGACCTTGACAATCTCTGCAATCTCTTCGAGAAGCTCAACATCGTCATGTGGAACGTCTTCTTCCTGGTTCCTGTTGGCCGTGGCCAGCTTGACGACCTGCTCAGCGGCGAAGACTTCGAGCGCGTCTTCGGCAAAATCTACGAGCTCTCGCAGCGCGCCAACTTCCAAATCAAGACTACCGAGGGAATGCACTACCGCCGCTACCTGCTCCAGCACAATCTAGAGGAGCGCAAAATGGGCCACGGCCACCCAGGCGGTCATCCAGCAGCCGTCCACGGTTCACCGTCCACCGTTCACGGAACACGGCCCACCGCCTACGATCCCGGCGCACCCACCACCGATCCAGCCACCCGCAACCACAGCTGGGCCACCCGCCGCGTAAACGACGGCAAGGGCTTCATGTTCATCTCCCACACCGGCAACGTCTACCCCAGCGGATTCCTGCCCATCCACGCCGGCAACATCCGCGAAACCCCGCTGGCCGACATCTACCGCAACGCGCCCATCTTCAAAGCCCTGCGCGATACCAAGCAACTTGAAGGCAAATGCGGCGCCTGCGAATTCAAAGAAATCTGCGGCGGCAGCCGCGCCCGCGCCTACGCCCTAACCGGCGATCCGCTGGCGCAGGAACCCTGCTGCATCTACCAACCCAAAAACTGGGACCCCGAGCTAGAGCAAAAGGCCGAATCATTCAAACAATGGGCCCCCGCCGAGAACCTGGTAACGCTGTAAGCAAATTCCATCCCCCAGAACGCCTCAGGCCCGAATCCCATCAGGGATTCGGGCCTGACTCTTTTCCAACCCCTGAGGCTGTCCGCCCCAATGCCCCTTCCAGGTCGCTCTTCTTACTCGGCTTAGCATTGCTTTAATCTGTTCTATTCATTATTCATTTAATTTGAATATCGAATACTTGTGCGTTAAAATCTATGTGTGCTCAGGCCTCTCGATCTCGTCGTCCTCCTCAAACTTTCCCTCGAGGAAGAAAGGCCGCCGTATCTCCAGCTTGCTCACGACCTTCACCTGTATCCCTCCGAGGTCTATGCATCCGTCAAACGCACCCGTGCCTCGCAACTTCTGCAGGGGGCCGAGATGGGCGACCGGCTTAACCGTTCCGCCTTTCTCGAATTCCTACTGCATGGAGTGCGATATGCGTTTCCACCGGTCAGGGGAACTCTTACTCGTGGCATTCCTACCGCCTATGCTGCCCCGCCGCTAAATCTATCCATCGCGCCGGGTGCTGATCCGCCTCCTGTCTGGCCTCTGAGCACGGGCACCGTGCGGGGCCTCAGCTTCTCGCCGCTACACAAGAACGCCCCACGCGCCGCACTGGCTGATCCACGGCTCTATGAATTGCTCGCCCTCGTAGACGCCCTGCGCGACGGACGTGCCCGCGAACGCGCCTTGGCCGCCAGCGAACTCACGAAACGAATCGGAAAGGGTGACCGTGGCGCATCCAAATCTAGAACTTCTTGAACTAGCGGCAGAAGCGCTACGACCACTTCTCCCTGAAATCGTTTTTGTTGGCGGTTCCATAACCGCACTGCATATTACTGATCCGGCTGCGGCGCCGGTGCGAATCACTCACGACGTTGATGTAATTTCTGAAATCACCTCGTACGGCGAGTATGTGGCTCTTTCAGAACGACTGCGCGATCTCGGATTCGAGGAGGATGCCAGTGAAGGTGCGCCCATTTGCCGTTGGAGACGTGGAGCCCTCATTGTCGATGTAATGCCTCTGGATGAGAAGATCCTCGGGTTCTCAAACCGCTGGTATGCCGACGCGTTGCGCTCTGCTACGTTGATTCAACTCAAGCCTGGCCTGTCTTTGAAGGTTGCCTCAACGATTCACTTTCTCGCTACCAAGCTGGAGGCATTTCGCGGAAGAGGTGACGGAGACTATTTCGCCAGTCATGATCTTGAGGATTTGATCGCAGTAATTGACGGCCGAGAGAGCATCGTCGAAGACGTAGCTGCCGCTCCTGCCGAATTAAAAACCTTCATTGCGAATGGCATCCAATTGTTTCTCGTTGATCCACGATTCATCGACGCTTTGCCCGGCTTCCTGCTTCCCGATGACGCAAGTCAGGGACGTCTAACGCTCCTACTTGATCGGCTTGGGAAACTGGCGCGCCTTTGATTCAATTTGACATAAAGCCCGGACGAGGATGACATAGCCTGGACATCCTCTGCTCAGCACCTTGATCCATCACTATAGATCGCACCACCTACTCCCACCGAAAAACCTTAGCCGAGACCGCCGTAAACAGCAGAAAGAACCCAACCAGTGCACCCAAATCCCCAACGTGCGCCGACCATGCATCGCCGACCCACATGCCTTGCAGCAGGCTCACCGCATAAGTCATAGGCGAAGCATGCGCCAGAGCGCGCAGCGCCGGCGGGAATGCCTCGACCGGCACAAACAGCCCGGATATTCCGACCATTGGGTACAACACGATCGCCCCGATCGGCTGCGCAAATCGCGCCGTGGGGACAATGCTGGCGATTACAAAACCAATCGATAACAAGCTCAGAGTGCTGATTGCCAGTGCAATCGCGAACGACACCATCGGAGGGTGGACCCCCGCCGGAATGTAGCGCTTGCCAGCTACAAACATCAATAGCAGCGACACCGCCGTCAGCAATAGCTTCACCAGCACGTGCGCGCTCAATATGGTTTGCGGCCGCAGCGGCGTTGCCCGCAACCGCTTCAATATGCCGCCCTCGCGGTAAATTGAAATGATGGTCACCAGCGAAAGCACAGTGCTGATCACAATCAGTATCGTCGCCATAACGGGCAGACCAACCCGCGCAAAATTGCTCATCGAAGGCGCCGGCGCCCTGGAATTAATCATCCGGCCAGCCACCACAAACACCAGTACCGGCACAAATATCGTCCCGATCGCCCCCATCGGTTCGCGCAGGAAGATCTTGGTCTCAATCCACGTCAGTCTCAGCAGTCCACGCAGCATCGTAACCCTTCCTATTCGCGAATTGAACGCCCGGTCAGCTTGAGAAAAACGTCTTCAAGGTTGGGTAGAATGGCGCGAAAATCAGTCACTCGCACACGATTCTCTGACACACAGTGAATCACTTCCGTCACCAGTTCGCCGCGTCCGCTAATCGTCAGTCGATTCCCATCGCGTTCAACGCTTTCCACGCCCGGAATCGTCTTAAAGCGCTCAGCGCTGCCTGGATCGCTGACTTCAATCACTACCGTTCGTTCGGGGCAATGTCGCAGCACCAGGTTCGCAGGCGTATCAATATCGATAATCCGCCCGTGCTCCATAATCGCCACGCGGTCGCACAGCCTTTCAGCCTCTTCCATCAGGTGCGTCGTCAAAAACACCGTCTTGCCGCGTTCGCGAATGCCGCGCACCAGGTCCCAGATCGCGTGCCGCGCCTGCGGATCGAGCCCGGTAGTCAACTCGTCAAGAAACACAACCTCGGGATCGTTAATCAGCGCCAGCGCAATAAACAGCCGCTGCTTCTGCCCGCCGGAGAGATTCATAAACCATGCATTGCGCTTGTCTGTCAGGCCGAGTTGTTCCAGCAGCCGATCGCCGTCGACGCTCTTTTTTTGATAGAGCGAAGCCCACAGGTCCACCGCCTCCCACACCTTAATGCGCTTTTGCAATTGCGCCTGCTGCAGTTGCACTCCGATGCGGTTTTGCAACTTGTAAACGTCGCGAAATGGGTCGAGTCCCAAAACAGCAATGGAGCCGCCATCGGGCTTGCGCAGCCCCTCAACGCACTCCATTGTGGTGGTTTTTCCCGCTCCGTTCGGCCCAATCAGGCCAAAAATCTCGCCCTCGTCTACTTCAAACGTGGCATCGGCCACAGCCACAGTGCTGCCGTAGCTTTTGCGGACTCCGGATACCTGAATGACGCTGCGCATCATGTTTGTCGAGAAAGGGTAAAAATCAACGAGACTGAAGCGCAGTGTATATCAATGCCCCGGCGCGCTGGCATCCACCTTCCCCCTGAACCGGCTGTACACAAACACCACGTAGCTCACCGCCAGCGCCATTCCAACCAGCCACCACGCCAGCCCCACGGCAAGCGCGTGCGGACCGCTGATCGCCCGCTCGAGCGTGATATTATTTGCTGCGCCAGTCGTCGCCGGCAACAACGTGGGATACAGCGCCCAGCACGCCCCCGCCAGCATAAAAAACAAGTACATGCACGAAGCCAGAAATGCTTTTAGCGCAGCCCCTTTGCGCGTCCACACCAAAATCAGCGCAAGCGAAGCCACCACCCCCACCGGCACAACGTAGGTGAATGGGTAATGGTTGTAGTTGTCCAGCCCCGTGGGTCTCACCGCGATCGTCGCAATCAGGCTCACCACGGTAAGCGCAAGCAAGGCACTCCACAGCGGCTTTACAAGGCCCCGCGCCCGCTGCTCCAGCTCTCCTTCAGTTTTCAGAATTAGCCATAGCGCCCCGTGCAGCGTAAGCGCCAATAACGCCACCAGCCCGCCAATTACCGTATACCAGTCCAGAATTCCCGGCGCGGGCCCGGGCGTCCAATTCGTCCACAGTGGCAAAAAGAAATATCCGCTCGCCTGCAACGGCACCCCGCGAATCACGTTGGCCAGCGCCGCGCCAAAGAAGATTGTCAGCAGCGCGCTTGAAATTCCAAAGACCCCATCCAGCAGCGCCCGCCACACGCCCACGTCGATATGGTTGCGCAGCTCAAGGCTTATGCCGCGCAGCATCAGCAGCCACAGCACAATCATCAGTGGCAAATAGAAGCCGCTGAACGCCGAGGCATACAGCAGCGGAAACGCAAAGTAGAGCGTCCCTCCGCCGGCCAGCAGCCAAACCTCGTTGCCGTCCCACACCGGCCCAATACTGCGCAGCGTCGTCGCGCGCTCCTGCTCATTGCGCGCCAGAAAAAGATGCAGCACGCCCACACCGAGGTCAAACCCGTCGAGCACCACGTACCCGACAATCATCACCGCAACCAGCCAGAACCAGATGAATCCCATCATGCGTGCACCTCCTGCTCCGGCCCAACCGCAATCTCGCGATAGATGAGCACGATGAACAGCACCCCAAGCAGCAGATACATCCCCATGAACCCCAGCAGAGTAAACAAGCCGTTGCTCGCCGAGACCATGTCGCTATAGCCTTCGCTCGTTCGCATCAATCCATAAATCAGCCACGGCTGCCGCCCCAGCTCGGCCGTCATCCATCCTGCGGTGTTGGCAATATAGGGAAGCGGAAAACTCAACAGCAGCGCCCACTGCGCCCATCGCGCAGTCGACAATTTACCGCGCCACAGCAGCAGCGCACACACCAGCATCAGCAGCACAAACCACGTCCCTAGCCCAGCCATGATGTGGTAGCTGTAATAGAGCAGCGGCAGCGCCGTGGGCCACTGGTCATGCGGAATCTGATCGAGGCCCTTCACCTCCGCCTTAGTGGTGCCGTAGATCAAAAAGCTCAGCACATCGTTCACCACCAGCGGATTGTCGATCTGCTGCGTCTCCTCGTTCGGCTGGCCCATCAACACAATCGGCGCGCCAATCTCAGTCTTGAAGAGCCCTTCCATTGCTGCAATCGCCGCAGGCTGGTTCTTGGCGACGTACTTACCATGCAAATCGCCGGTTGGGAAAATAATCATCACCGTCGAAATCGTCCCGGCAATCACGCCCACCTTCAGAAATATCTCCGCGTACTCGTGCCGCCTGCCCTCAAGCAGGTAAAACGCTCCCACCGCGGCCATCACAAACGATCCCGTCACCACCGCGCCCGTCATGTTGTGCGCGTATTGCAGCAGACCCCACGGATTCAGCAGCAACTGCCAGAAGCTCAGCACCTCAAAGTGTCCATCGGGCATCCGCTCATACGACACCGGGTGCTGCATCCACGCGTCGGTAACAATAATGAAAAATCCCGATATCCACGAGCCCACCCACACCATCACCGCCGAAAACCAGTGCATGGTTTTCGAAATCCGTTTCTCGCCGTACAGAAACAACCCAAGAAACGCCGACTCCAGAAAGAAGCTGAACACTCCCTCCATGGCCAGCGGCTGTCCAATCACGCCGCCCGAAAGCCGCGAAAACCGCGCCCAGTTGGTGCCGAACTCAAACTCCATGGGTATGCCGGTGACCACGCCAAAGACGAAGTTAATGGCAAAAATGCGGCCCCAGAAACGCGCGGCGCGGTCCCACGTGGCGTCGCCTGTGCGCAGCGCCACGGACTTGAGCACTACAATCAACAGGCCCAGCCCCATGGTGAGCTGCGGAAAAAGGTAATGAAATGTAATGGTGAAAGCAAAATGAAGGCGATGAATCAGTTCGGCGCTCAATGAGAGCCTCCTTACCTACAACGTAGCCCGGCGAAGGAATCAGACCGCATGGCAGCGCGGAGCGGTGGAAATGCCCCTTGCAAGAGGCCCGGCAAGTGATATAGATCACATTCAACAAGCGCCCTGCGCATTGATTCTATTCCTGTAAGGCATTACCCCGGGACGATGCAGCCCCTGACTCTTGCAAATCGATTCCCGGAATGTGTTTTCATGGTGAGGTCATGTCTCAGATTCGAATAGCCATCATCGGCGGCGGCATCTCAGGCTTGGCCGCTGCCTATGAGCTCGAGAAAGCGCGCGCCACCGGCGAGCCGGTCAGCTACACGCTCTTTGAGTCACGGCAGGTGTTGGGCGGCGCGCTCGCGTCTGAAATGGTGAACGGCGCAGTCATTGAGAAAGGCCCCGACTCATTCATCACTGAAAAACCCGCAGCCGCCGAACTTTGTCGCGAACTCGGCCTAGGCGATCAGCTCATTCCCTCAAACGACGCTGCCCGCAAAACCTGGATTGTAGTTCACAATCGTCTCGTTCCCCTGCCCGACGGACTAATGTTCCTCATCCCCACCAAGCTGGTGCCCACCGCGCTCACCCGTCTCTTCAGCCTCAGCACGAAAATCCGCATGGCGCTCGAGCTGCTGCACCCTCCTCGCCCCAGCGAAGTTGATGAGTCGGTGGCGGCGCTCGTAGAACGTCATTTTGGCGCTGAAGCCGTTGACCGTCTCGCCGATCCGCTGCTCAGTGGTATCTATGGCGGCGACGCCGCCCAGCTCAGCGCCCAAACCGTCCTTCCTCGCCTCGTTGAAATGGAGCGCAAATACGGCTCGCTCACCCGCGGCATGCTGGCCGCGCATCAGCAAATGGCCGCCCGCGCAAAGTCCTCAACCAATGCGCAAAAGCGCGAAGCTCCTGCCATATTCACGGCCCTCCGCGGCGGCATGCAGCAAATGGTTGACGCCATCACCGCACGCCTCCTTCCCGAGTCCATCAAGACCGGCACAATCGTAAACGCCATTCAGAAAACCGCCACCGGCTGGCGCATCACGGCCGGCTCGGGTTCTGAAGAATTTGAAGCCGTCATCATGGCTTCTCCGGCCTGGGCTGCCGGCTCGCTGCTCCGCGGGGTCGATGCCGAACTTGGCGACGAGCTTTCCGCCATTCCATATTCCTCGTCAATCACCATCAACCTGGTTTACGACGAAGCGAAACTCGGCTCCCTGCCTGAAGGCTTTGGATTTCTGGTCCCCGCCAGCGAGCGCCGCTCCATGCTTGCCTGCACCTTCGTGCACCGCAAATTCCTCGGCCGCACCCCTCCCGGCAAAGCAATCTTTCGTTGTTTCCTCGGCGGTATGAACAATGAATCGCTCCTCGGCGAGACCGACGACAAGCTGATTGCCACCGTACGCCGCGAGCTGACCGAAATCCTCGGTGCCAAGGTGATAAGCCGCAACGCCGAGCCCGAGCATATTCAGGTAACCCGCTGGCGTCGCGCCATGGCTCAGTACGCCGTTGGCCATAAAGACCGCATGGCACGCATCAATTCGCGCCTCGCCCGGCTACCCGGCCTGCATCTCGCCGGCAACGCCTACGACGGAATCGGCGTCCCCGACTGCATCCGCCTCGGCCGCAAAGCCGCAAAAGAACTGGTTGCCGCAGCGGTGCAAGCTGCGACGAAGACAACCTAGCACTCGCGCTGCCCCCAAGCTCCCGATACCGCGACCGCAACGAGGGCCGCAAGCTAGAGGCTAGAAGCTAGAGGCTAAAAGCTGTCATACTTTCCCCATACCCATGCCCGTCGGCAGCCAAACATTTCTCTCCACCATCGTGGCCTCCACGCGTTCCATCGTGGCCGCAAGCAAAATGTCCACCTCGCTTGCCGATCTCGAACGCCGCGCCACCCAGCACCATCCCCGCGGATGGGCCGCCGCCCTCCGTAGCCACGCCAAACTAGGCCCCGCCGTGATTGCCGAAGTAAAAAAAGCCTCGCCATCCAAAGGCCTGATCCGCGCCGAATTCGATCCTGCATTCATAGCGCGCCGCTACCGCGCCGGCGGCGCAGCAGCCCTCTCAGTCCTCACTGACGAGCCCTACTTCCAGGGCAGCCTGCGCAACCTTGAGCTGGCATCGGCAGCCGTTCCGCTCCCCTGCCTGCGCAAAGACTTCATTGTCGACGAGTATCAAATCGTCGAAGCCCGCGCCCACCGCGCCGACGCCATCCTCCTCATTGCCGCTGCGCTAACCAACGCCGAAATGAAACACCTCGCCGCTGTCGCCGAGGGCTTCTCGCTTGACGTACTGGTCGAAGTCCACACCGCCGAAGAACTCGACCGGGTTTTGGACTCACTAGGCGAAACCGGCGCCCAGGCCATCGGCGTAAACAACCGCGACCTTAAGACCTTCGAAGTCACTCTCGAAACCTCAATAGCCCTCGTCGAGCGCATCCCGCCCACGGTCGTCCGCGTCACCGAGAGTGGCATCTCAACTGCTGCCGACATCGCGCGCCTGCGCAGCGCCGGATTCAACGCCTTCCTCATCGGCGAGAGCCTGATGCGCCAGCCCGACCCGGGCACAGCCCTCAAAGACCTGCTCGCTCACGTACCCCGTGCAAAATGAGCCTCTGGATCAAAATCTGCGCCAACACCACCCTCGCCGACGCGCAACTCGCCGCCGATGCGGCAGCAGACGCCGTAGGCTTCGTTTTCGCGCCCAGCCCGCGTCAAATCACTCCTACACAAGCAGCAGCCATCATTTCTCATCTGCCCGCCACACTCGAGAAAATCGGCGTCTTCGTCGATGCATCGTTTGACGAAATCGCGTCAACGGTAGAAACCGCAGGCCTCACCGGAGTCCAGCTCCACTTCAACTCAACGCCCGAACTCTCCGCACAAATCCGCGATCGTTTCGGGACAAAACTGCGCATCCTGCGGGTCGTCCATTTCCATAGAGCTTCGTCTGCAGATGTGAAGGGTACGAGCTTTAGCCCGTACTTTAAAGAATCAGGAATAAAAGGGGCTCTAGCCCCTGAGGCAATCTTTTCCGACCCCAGCATCGACGCCATCCTAGTCGACTCGCGCACCGCCACCGCCGTCGGCGGCACCGGCAAGACATTTGACTGGTCCCTCGCAGCCGAAACCGTATTCCAAGAAACAGAAAAGCATAAGCTGATCGCCGCCGGCGGCCTAACACCCAATAACGTAGCCGAAGCCATCGCCACCCTGCGTCCCTGGGGCGTCGACGTAGTCAGCGGAGTCGAATCCGCCCCGGGCCGCAAAGACCCTACCAAGGTCCGCGCCTTCATCGCCAACGCACGCGCCGCAACAAAAAAACCATGAAACGCTACATCCTTACCGGTGCCCCCGGCGCCGGAAAAACACTCATCCTCCGCCAACTTGAGGTCGAGGGCTTTAGCGTCGTCGAAGAAGCTGCAACCGATCTCATCGCGCTGTGGCATGCGCAGGGCATCGCAGAACCGTGGCGTGAAGATTTCTTTCTCGATGCAATTGCGGAGCTGCAAAAACAACGTCAAATGCGAGCGGCCTTTGAGCCTGTCGCCATTCAGTTCCACGACCGCTCCGCCATCTGCACCGCCGCTCTGGCTACCTACCTAGAACGCCCAGCGTCCGCAACTCTGATCCGTGAACTCGGCAGGATTCAAGCAGAATCAATCTTCGAAAAGCAGGTCTTCTTCATCCGCAATCTCGGGTTCATCAAAAACACCGATGCCCGCCGCATCAGTTTTGAAGATACCCTCCGCTTTGAGCGGATCCATGAGGATGTATACCGCAGCTTCGGCGTCGATCTTGTTTTTATCGAGCCGGGAAGTGTAGTGGCGCGAGCGGCCGAAATCACAAACGCGTTGGCTGGCACCCATACGCTGCGACCGTAATCATTTCTGTCCCAAGGCCGACTTTATCTCTCGACGTAGCCCCACCGCCGCGCAACAATGCTCCCAGAGGTCTTCACAATGCCAAAATCACCAGACCCCGAGCGCCAGCTCGCCAGCTTCCTCGCCAAGTTCACACCCGAGGTAGCCGAACTTGCCGAGGCAATCCTCAACCAAATGCGCCGCCGCTATCCCACCGCCCTCGAGCTCGTCTATGACAATTACAACGCCCTCGCCATCGGCTTCAGCCCCACTGAACGCGCCTCCGACGGTATCTTCTCCATCGCACTTTATCCCAAGTGGGTCAGCCTATTCTTCCTTCAGGGTGCGCGTCTTCCCGATCCCACACGCATCCTCAAAGGCCGCGGCAATGTGGTCAGATACATCGTGCTGCACAACCCATCCCTGCTCGACGACCCCGCCGTAACGACCCTTATGAGCGAAGCCGCTGCCCGCGCTCGCGTTCCATTCGACCCCAACGGCACGCACCGCCTCATCATCAAATCCGTTTCTGACAGACGGCGCTCCCGCCGTCCCGCGACAACTGAAACCACCAAACCCAAAGCAAAGAAGAAGGCCACCGCGTAAGCTTGTCCTTCCATGTAGTTCTGCGCATTCCAACAAACGCACAATCAGCGCCGCGCGCTCGCGCTTTCAGCAGACAAAATCGGCAACAACTCCGAAGCCGCAGCAGTCTCTCCGCCAAACTCCCTGCCCGCCTCCGCGTCGCCAGCACCCGTCACCCGTGAAAGCACCGCCTCCAGCAGCGGAGTCACTTTCGCAAGTTGCCGCGCGCGAATCAGCATATTCCACAACCCCTCAAACCTCTTCCACCCCGACGCATAAAAAAAGTGCTTCGCCTGGTGCTTCATCGTGCCGTGATGCAGTGACGCGCGTGCAATCGCGCCCCAGCGGTAGAACTCTTTGTAAGCCCAGTCGTACCCCGCCTTCAACGCTTCGGGCTTCAGCAGCGCCGGCTTGTACACCACGTGCCGCGTGTCATACAGGTTCCAATCGCGTGTCACAATGCGCCCCTCGTGCACCATCTGCGCGTGCAATCGCGTTCCGGGGTACGGCGTTTGAATATGAAATGTCGCCGTCGTAATCCCATGTTCGATAGCCCAGTCCACAGTGCGCTTGAAAACGTCGTCGCCATCTTCATCCATTCCGAACACAAAACTGCCATTGATCATGATGCCCAGCGAGTGCAGCCTGTCAGCCACCGCCTTGTAGTCGCGGCCCAGGTTCTGCCGCTTATTGCTGCGCCGCAAATTCTCAGGCGCCAGCGTTTCAAAGCCAACAAAAATACTGCGCAATCCCGCCTCAGCCGCGCGCTCAATCAAATTTCCGCGCAAAATCGAGTCCACAGTCGCCGCGCCCTGAAACAACCGCCGCATTCCCTTCATGCCGCTGAACAGCGCCTCTGCAAAGCGCCGGTCGCCCAGCAAATGATCGTCAAGAAAATACAAATGCCGTCCCGGCAGCCGCGCAATTTCAGCCAGAGCGTCATCCACACGCTGCGTATAAAATCCGCGCCCGCCCTGAAAAAACGCATCTTTGTAGCAGAAGTCGCAATGCTGCGGGCAGCCGCGCGTCACCACAATTGAATTCGGCACCAGGTACCGGTTGCGCCGAATAAGGTTCCGCCGTATCGGCGGCACGCGCTCCAGCGTTCGCCCTGACGTTGACGTGTAAACCCGGTCCGGCCGACCCGCGCGAAAATCCTCAAGAAACTTCGGAAAGGTCTGTTAACCCGGCCCCAGAAAAATCGCGTCCGCATGTTCCCTCGATTCATCCGGCAACGAAGTTACGTGCAACCCGCCCAGGCACACAAACGCACCCTGGCCGCGATAGTGATCGGCAATCTTGTACGCGCGATACGCATTCGTGATGTACACCTGCACCACCACCAGGTCCGGCGCGTCGTCGAGCGTAAGCCGCTCCACATGCTCGTCCACAATCCTCGCTTCATCGTCCGGCGCAAGATACGCTGCCAGCGTGGCCAACCCCAGCGGAGGAAACAGCGAATACTTGATCGGCCGCCAATAAGGCCCAGTCGCCTCGGTCAGCGCCGGCAAAATCAGTTTCACCTTGAGCGGGCGCCTAATTGGGGCTCGCGCACGCACTTCACCCAATGCCACGGTCTGTGTACCTCCGGCCATCGCGTCGCCGCTCATTGCACACTCCCGGTCTGCTCTTCCACGCTCGTCGAAGCAGCCGCCGGCACCGCGCCAAACCGCCGCTCCCTGCCTCCGAATTCGCGCACAGCATCATCAAGATCGGCAGCGCCAAACTCCGGCCACATGCGGTCGGTGAAATAAAACTCGGCATACGCGCACTCCCACAGCAAAAAGTCTGAGAGCCGCTTCTCTCCACCGGTCCTTATAAGCAAATCCACGTTGCCGCTTTGCGCCGTCAGTTCCTCGCCGATCAGGCGTTCAATCACCTCCGGCGCGTCGGCCCTTCCCGCCACCAGCGCACCCGCCGCCGCCCGCGCAATTGCC
>Ga0206798_1036_pt1 | contig 28921 bp, 19 predicted proteins | sample Alteio_BWOrgCont_66_FD_152893 | JGI IMG/M metagenome (GOLD analysis project Ga0206798, IMG submission 152893) | Enriched cells from forest soil in Barre Woods Harvard Forest LTER site, Petersham, Massachusetts, United States -... | ecosystem: Environmental > Terrestrial > Soil > Temperate forest >...
CGTAACCCCTCGGCTCGCTCCGTTCCGCTCCGGCTTCGGGTCAGGCGTTCAGTGCATGGGAAACCGAGAGGCCGCAACCACAACTTAATTTTGGAGAATGATTTATGACGGACACCGACTTCGATTTGTTGTATGACGGCGTCAATCCGGCAGAAGCGAAGCGCCTGCGAAAAATTCTGGCCGAATGGTGCAGCGGCGATGAAAACTCATTTCCGGTGCAACTGGCCTTGTTGACCAAGGCCCAATGGCGATCCATCGGGCGGTTGCCTCATATTCTGAGGGATTCCCAAAAAGATTGGCAGCGAGACCAAGTCAGTCACCGCGCCCGCTTTTCGGAGCAATTCAACAGCGCAATGGATGATGCGCGTCGGCTTGCCAGTGACTCCAAAAAACTGTTGGACGCCGTCCAAGCCGACCACCGCCGACAGATTGCGGCTCAGTCCAAGACCACGATCGAAGCAATAGACGGGAGATTAAAACAATACGACATGACGGTGTCAGGTTACAACGATGTCATCCACGGCATCGCTAACCAAATATGCTCGAAAGCGCGGGAGCTTGATGCTGTCGCCCGAAAAATCCAGAACGATCTCAATGAGGGAACCGACTCGTGGAACAAGGCAAAGGAGGATTTCAATGTGGCGCGGGAACAAATGAACGAGGAACGCAAGCGGTTGGAGCAGCGCCTGACCAAGCGGGACTGGTTCGCCTACCTCTTGGTTGCGGCCCTGCTCGTTTCGTTCGGATTGATGTTGGGCATCATGCTCCGACGATAACGGAGGCCGTCCCTGTGGTTCCTTTGATGACATTCCCCCTCCATTGATGGCACATTACGCCTTAGCCGAATGAAAAATGCTGCCAAAATGAGAGTTGACGAAACCCAACTGTTGGGTATTGTTGTTTCCAGCATACCTGCCAAGCCTCTGGCGCAAGCCAAGCTCAAATGTGGCGGGTTTTTTATTGCCGCGATTGCGGCGGGGAGGCCGGACTGAAATACACCAAACCGGCGCTGTCCTTCGAGCAGCAGGCGGACCAACTCCTCAACCGTGGTTTTCAGGCAGACCGCGCCCGGCTGATTGAAACTTTGAGCCGGGTCAGCTACTACCGCCTGAGCGCCTATTGGCACCCGTTCAAGCGACCGGATGAATCCTTCGCCCCAGGCACGACATTGGAGAAGGTGTGGCGGCGTTACACGTTTGACCGGCAACTGCGGTTGTTGGTCATGGATGCCATCGAGCGGGTGGAAGTGGCCATATTGCGAACATTGATGGTGGAACACCATGCCCGAAAATACGGGCCGTTTGGGTATCGAGATGCCAGGAATTTTCGCCCTGAGTTCGCGGGTCTCGACCATCAGCGGATGGTGGACGAGATTGACCAGGCGACGAGTCGAAGTCGGGAGCCGTTTGTAGATCAGTTTCGCGCGAAGTACACCGGCGAACCGGGGCTGCCACTCTGGATGGCGGCAGAAGTGGCCAGTTTCGGAACTTTGTTCACTTTTTACCGCTATTTACACCTGCCAGAACAAAAACAGCTTTCAGGCCAGATCGGCCTTCCGGCCAACGTGCTCCAAAACTGGCTGTTTTGCCTGAACTACATACGCAACCTCTGCGCCCATCATTCCCGGCTTTGGAACCGGGAATTGGGCATCCGCCCACTCGTGCCGGACCGAAAAAACCTCCCGGAGTGGCATGTGCCCGTGACACCGGACAATCGCCGGACGTTCGCAGTTCTCACTTTACTCAAATGGTTGCAATTGCGGATAGCGCCACAAAGCCAATGGGCCAACCGGCTGCACGAGTTGCTGAAACATTACCCGGATATTCCGCTTAATCTGGCTGGCTTTCCGACTGCATGGGATACGTCGCCGATTTGGAAATAAGACGGTGTATAATTAAGATGGCATGGTTACGGAATTCCTCGCTCGTGCAAATGGCCGCGCCATGATAAAACTTCCTCGTCGAAATGTCCCACGAAACAGACAATATCAGCGCAGGCACGGAGGGGATCACGCTCGCCGCAGGGCGTGGCGCGAACAATTCCCTCGCACGAATTACATCGGAGGAAGCCAAGCAGCATTTTGAGCAGATACGCCAGGGCACTCTGAGGGAAGATTCGCGCAGCTTGCGAGCGGCCCTCAAACTTTTGGCAGAAGAACTCAACACCAAGGAGTCCCATTTCATTCTTGAGCTCCTCCAAAATGCAGAGGACAACGAGTATGCGGGCAAAAATCCAGAGTTGAGCCTGTGCATCGAAACCAACGACCCGACTGGTACGCCATCGGCGGATGGTTGCCTTGTCGTGCTCAACAACGAGGTCGGATTTCAAGTGGAAAACGCCCGCAGTCTCAGTTCGGTCGGCCAAAGCACGAAGAAGAATCGTAACCAAGGCTACATTGGGGAGAAAGGCATCGGTTTCAAATCCGTTTTTCGCGTCACGGACAGCCCCTACATCTTTTCCAATGGATTCCAGTTTCGATTTCAGATTCCAACTGAATCAGAGGGCTTTGGCTATATCCTGCCGCACTGGGTCGAAACTGTCCCGCCGGTGGTCAAAGAGGGCTACACCGGAATCTTGTTGCCGCTACAGCCGGGCAAAAGAGAATTGATTACGCATCAGCTCTCCAAAATCGCGCCTGAAACCATTCTGTTCCTCAAAAAACTAAAGCGACTACACCTGGGCGAGGGTCGTTCAATTTCCAGTAATGGCGAAGCGCCATTGGTGAGACTTCGCAGCAACGACGAAGAATCGCTCTACTTTGTCTATAACGCGCCATTCGACAAACCGGATGGCATTACAGAAGAAAAGCGAACAGGCATTAGTCGGCGTGATGTGACCGTCGCTTTCCCGCTTAAGACTTCTACCACCTGCAAAGGACGTATTTTTGCTTTCCTGCCGACAGAGTTTGATAGTGGCCTGCCGTTCTTGGTCAATGGGGATTTCATTCTGAATTCTAACCGCGAACGTGTACTTGAGGATCGCCGCTGGAATCAATGGCTGCGCGATGGGATCGCCCCGACGTTCGTGAAAGCCTTTCTGGCCGTACTGAATGAGGTCGAATGGAGGACTGGCGCATGGCGGTTTGTACCAATTGCTTCTGACTTGAACCATGAAAGCGAATTCTTCGCGCCAATAGTCGAGTCTGTACAACGGCAGCTTCAGGGGGAGGAGTGCATCCTGACCGAGGACGGCAGTTGCAAGCTGCCGTCAAAAGTTTTCTGTCCGGGGCCATTGACTCGCCGCGTCCTTAGTGACGTGCCGAGGAATCGCTTTAAGTTTGCGCTGCTGGATTCAAGGTGGGAGCCACAGTGGAAGACCCGGCTGGAGCCGCTCGGAGTTCAATCGCTGACGTTCAGCCAAGTTTTCGATGCGTGTAACGAACCCGCATGGCTAGAGAGCCAAGAAGCCGAATGGTGGGAAATATTGTTTGAACTTTGCGCGAAGTGCGATGTGTCAGCGGAAACCATCGGTTCGTTCCCGATCCTTCCGTGTCAAGATGGCAGTTGCCGGCCCATCTCCAGCGGAATCTTTTTCCAAGCCGAAAACCAGACTGCGTTAACAGGGATTTCCACTGGTTGGCCCGTCGCTCATTTCATTGACACCAAGCTGCAAACTCGCCTCCAACTAAAGCCAGCGATTTGGACGTGGCTGACCGGCGTTGCCCGGCTGAGTCCGTTCTCCGTGCAATCGTATATTATTGGTAGCCTGCTTGACTGGATGCGCCAACAAACCGACATCCGGCTCATTGAACCTACGCGATTCGTTGGGGCAAATCTCAAACATCTTGACCAACAGGCCCGCAAAACCATCCGCGAGCGAATGCCGTGGCTGCTTGCTGACGGATCAGTATTTCTACCCCAAGCAGGCAAGGAATTGGTCACACCAGAATGTTTGGAGGGAAACGCCGGTTGGAATTTGCTGTTCTGTGCTCTCGACCGACATTTCTTTGTCATCCATGACGATTACTGCGCCGCATTGTCAGGCGACTCAATGACAGATTTGCGGGAAATATTCAAGACATGTGGAGCCACCGCGTTTCCCGACCCGCGCTTGCGGGAACTCAGTCCTGGTGACACTCACTATAGCGAGGCTCTCGCTCGGTGCGCCCATGCTGTTCACGGAACGCCATCGCTCCGGGACTGGGCGGCACCCGGCTGGTTACTTGGGCTTGAGAGTGTGGAGCAAACGAGCAACGGACCGAGCAAAATTAAAGCCTTGGAACGGTGGCTAACGGGGCTGGGGCCGGATTACATAACGAAGCTTCTTCTTTGCGGCAGGCCAGATTATCAAGGCGACTGGCAACAAATTAGCGCGTGGTCAGAGTTTGGTCGCGCGCTTCATAACAAACCTTGGCTTCGGACCAGTAAGGGGTACATGGCACCGCCTGCGGCGTTTCTGGATACACCGGAGTTCCGCGAATTCTTCGGCGACTCTGCGGCATACGTTGCGACTGACATCGCGACACAATTGCTGGAAAAACTCGGCGTTCATGTTCACCTGACCTCCGAAGTGCTCATCGCACATCTTCGCGAAATTTCAGGCAGGGAGAATTCTGATGTTGCGTTGCTGGGGAAGATTTATCGCCGGTTACAGGACATCTCCTTCGACGCGAATCTTTTCCGTTCCGAAAGATTGATATTTCTTGCCCAGCCAAAACCGCGCTGGTTTAGCTCTCAGAACCTTGTCTGGAATGATGCTGGCGAGTTGTTTGACGACCATTTCGGATACGTCTCGCTGACCTATGGCAGTGACCTGCATCGTTTCTTCACCGAGAAATTGAAGATTCCTGCTCAACCGGAACTCAAGCAATACGCGATTGCCTGGAGAAACTTGTGCTCAACAACAACGCCAGACCGACCGACGCTGGAGAGAAAACTGAGATCAATCTTCTCCCGGCTTGCTGAAAGGCAGACCGAGTTCTCGGAATCCGACTGGTGGTGTGAACTAAAGCCACAACTTCGATTTTGGACGGATCGCGGAGAATTTCAACCGCCGGACTGCGTTTACGTGCCAGATCATTCCACTGCCGCTGAACTTTTCACGGGGCTGATTCACCTCGCGTTTCCACTCAAGCCCAACCGAACTGTGCTGGATTTTCTTCGTTCGATTCCATGCCGCTCTCTGGCTGCCGCAGTCCAGATGAAGCTCGTTGCGGCGGGAGAAACCGCCCGTCCGACGCCGGTTTTTCTGACTCCTGCGGCGAGGGAGTTGTGCGTGTTGCTCGTTTGCAGCCACCAAGGATGGGAAGGGCGTCGTTCGCTTCTCCAAGCACTTCTTAATACCACTGAGGCGAGCGTGAATGAAATCACGGTCGAGTATTCCCTGAATGACAACCGCGACGCAGGCGCTCGGCCAATAATTCCCGATGGCCACTGGGATGTTGCTAGTCGCCGGTTGCTCGTCCGAAATGGTGTTGACGAAGAGTCACTACGCGACGCAACAGCCAAGAGTATCGCTACCGGATTTTTCGGCGAAGCCGCGAGTGTCGAAATGCAAGCAGAATTTTTTCGAGTGCTGACCGTTGGCCTGGAACGCGCCCGAAAGTTGATGCGGGAGCGAAGCAACTGGAGGCTTACACTCCAGCAGCAGGCGTGGTTACGCGAACAAGATTGGGGAATTCTCATCACCGAACTCGACGAGGTTGAGCAGCTTCCGGCTCCACGGCAAACGCAAGAGCCACCGAATACAACTGCGCCAGCGCCCGTTCTTCCAAAATCATTGCCAAGTTCAACTAAAGACAACCTGGCCCCTGCGCAATCTCAAGGTAGCGCGGCTAGTCAAACGACTACGACTGCACGCACCCAGCAGCGTCAAGAAACGCCTCGCTCAGAAACGCCGCCAGCAACGGAACAACAGAAAGCTGAAAAGGAACCGTCAGGCGGTGCGCCGGACGAATTACATGACGCCGACACGACGACCGCAGATTTCGTCGAGGTGCGGGCGCACACTCGCTCTCGCCCGCAGCGCCAATCACGCGAGCAATCACGCAGCAGCGAGCGCGCCGCCACCAGTGGCCTGACCACCGCCACCCAAGAGAGCAAGGCAGCTTTGGAACAGTGCGGGCGCAACTTCGCGACACAAAAACTTCAAGGAATGGGATACACCGTTACTCCAATGGGGCAGCGCAGTCCCGGATACGACATGCTGGCATTGAAACCTGGAGACACTCTCAAGGTCGAGGTCAAGGCGCACGCAGGCGAGGCAAGCAGCGTCTTTATCACGCAACGCGAATGGGAAGAGCATCTGAAAACTTGTAGCGCAAGGGGAGAAGCATGGGAACTTTGGAATGTCGAAAATTTGGCCAAGTCATCAGGTAAAAATCCCACGATTCAGCGCGTCCGACAAATCCCGAAGTCGGCGATGAAAGAGAGCGGCTATTGGATTGATCTGAGCCAGTGTCCGCAAGAACCATCGAGATGAGCGACACCAAAAGCGAATTATTCAGGTTCCATCGGAAATTAAGAGGCCGACAACATGACAACAAATTCGAGCACGTCATCAATCGAGAATAGCAAGTCAGAATCGCATCCGATGATTCGTGATTTGCTGGATGCAGTTGTTCCATTTCTCACTAACGACACCCCAATCGAATCGGAAACTGCCGAGTCGTACATTTTGGAGGTTTTTGACACAATCGCGCCAATGATTCAGTCATTAGCGTTATTAGAGCGCACTCGTAATTTTGTTGCGCACATGCCATCAGAAAAGTATTTGCAAGGACTAGAAATCAATCGGCACGATTGGCTTGAGTATCATATTGGAACCTTTCTCATAGTCTTTGTCACCATAAGAGATCAGTGCTTATTACTTATCAATGCTGTCATGGGGCTTGGCATTGCTCCGCAACACTGTCGTCTTGGCATTATCACAAGCAATAAATGGGTGAAAGACACAGTTATCCCTAACCGATTAAGCCTCGTCGAGAAGGCCATTGAGCGCCACCGGAAAAAGAGAAATCTGATCGTGCATCGAGGGAAAGCCCCGTTGTTGGACGACTTGTGCAAAACGCGCGACCTTGATCAGTTAGAGAAATTCGCCTTGGTTATACAACACAAGCCAGAGGCATTTTCCGAGCAGTTTAAATCTAAAGTTGATCAAGCGTACGTCCGCGCTCTGATACGGATTGATAAGGCTTTGGAGGGAGAGATTTGCGAGTTGAGAAAAGCAGTGTGGCCCCTGCTAACCGATACCCACAAGATTTACAACCAACGCCTATCGGCATTGTCGGCTGTCCTTGGCAAATCGCCCAAAAACTGAATCCGCAAGTGATTAAGGCCATGCTTACGCTGGGTTGTTGGCGGGGGTAGTACCAAACGGTATTGCCTTGGCGCGAAACCTCTCGTCATTGTACGGCCCGTCTGCGCCTGTCAAGGTCGTGCCCCCGTCACCCGCTGCCTCCACCTTGACAGTGCTCGCCGGGCCGAGGGACTTTGCTCTTAGGATTTCGCGCCGGGAATTCTGCCAAGAACAGCAGACAAGCCGCAGTCGGACAAACGCCGACGGCAATGGGTCTGCGCCTTCGACGGGGCGGACGACGTACGCGCACTTCACACGCTGGAGGCAACCTGCTATAGTACTCGCCGAAAACGGCGACTCAGTACACTGGAAGAATGGATAACGCGACCACGTTCACCGCCCAAAAGCCTTTCGTGGTTGTGGGCTTGCCATCTCTCCTGCCGACATCAAAACTTTTGACACTGAGCAGGAGGCAAAAGCCTTTGTGACGAATGCCAAAAAAGGAGACAAATTCGCGGCGGTTGTCCGATTGTACGGTTTTTCGCAAGGCCGGTGGGTACGACTCTGAAGTCGCTCGATTCCGGGTCCGTTACTTTGAAGTCCTCGTCGCCGGACGGCCTGATTGTTTGGGAATGGCGGCTACCTGAACCAGAGCGCGACGGCAACGGGCGAGCGTACGGAGTTCACTGCCGCGAATCCGCCCTAACGAGTTTTTCTTTTTTGCATTTAGGGTGTCGTTTCCTGTGCAGTCGGGCGCGAGCTTGAATATTTTGACGGCACGGCTTGCAGGCGGGGCCGTCGGGTGCGAGTCAGTTGCTTCTGCGCTCTCAGGGTCCGCGCGGCCCCATTGCGATTGCTTGCCCCGTTTTGGCCCCCAATCAATCGCTGCGGTTCCGAGGTTTGTGATCGTCTTCGTGCGATGTTGGGGTTGGGTGGCGCGCGGTTTGAAAATGACGGCAGAGCCGCTGGACGAAACTCTTTCCCAGGTGTAGGTTTTCAGCGTGAGAGATACTGGGATTTCCAACTTGGAAACCGGGGCGCCAGCCGGCCATTTAACGGTCGAAGCGGCGGCGATGCGCCTTGGCCTCGACCCCTTCACCGTTTACAGCTTCATTCAACGGGATAGGCTCTCGCCAATTCTCGATGACGAGGGCGAATACATCGTTTCCGAGCAGGAAGTAGCCGCCTTGGCGAAACCCAAGAAGGAGTGACCCGGCCATGTTGAAAAAAGACGGACAGCCTTGGATTCCTCGCGGCCCGCGTGGCTCAGGCAATGCTTTGGTCGGAGATGAAGCACTGGCTTACAGACGCGTATCCGATTCCATGCAGCGTGACCTCCATCAAATGGAGAAAATCAAAGAGCAGTTGAATGCGCTCGAACAGGTGCGATGGGAGCGGCCCAACCCTCCAGTGCTGGAGACGTTCAACGCCTCGGACGGGACGACGTGGGATGTCTATGCCCATTTGGTGGAACTGCCCAAAAGCCGAGTTCTCCTGTGCCGTCCGCACAACAGTTCCGACTGGTCCGTTATCCAAGAATTTGAGGAAGGCTGCGCCTATGCCAGAAAGCACGGACGCACTGAAGTCTTGGTGCAGGGTCAAAATGTTCGGGACGTGGTCATGGACTATGTCGCTCAGGCCAATCACACGCTCCGCTTTTCGGAGCGGAATCTCGTGGCCAACGCGCAGAAAACGGTGTGGCGGCAATTCCCTGAACACAACCCCGGCAAGATCGTGGAAGCCTTGATGGAGCACTGCGATAAGGCGGTCACGCACAATCGCTCGATTGGCGAGAGCCAGTCGGAGGCCCAAGACATCCGCCGATCTCGCGGCATGAGAGTATGAGCATACCGAAGGACAGGCCGTTAAGTTCGGAGCGAGAAAGATTCCTGAATCTACGGCACCTTCCCGCGCAATTAAGCGCAAGTGAAGCGTCGCATCTGCTGGGCTGCGCTCCGCACGACGTTCCAGTCTTGGTTGCCAAGGGCTTGCTCAAGCCGCTGGGCAATCCGACCCCCAATGCCGTCAAGTACTTCGCCCGCGTCACGCTGGAGGAACTGAGCAATGATGCGAAATGGGTCTTTCGCATCAGAGCCGCCATTAACGAGTTTTGGCGAATGAAAAACGCCGGGCGCGCTGCCGTTGAATTTCAAATGTCCGAGCAGACTCAAGACACGGCCCAGCGTGTCGCTTGATCTTATTTCGTATTGACTATCGCTGCATTGGCTCTCCTTAGCCCCCTTTGCGCGGACACCAACGGACACCAAAACGGACACCAAAAGTGTAAAAAAGGGTATAGGCCGGTAAACGGAATTATCCTTGATTACCGAGGGAAAATGGGGCATATTTGAGTCGTAAACGCGGTGAAAAATGCCCAAATCCGGAAACTGGCTCCATTCCCAAAGTGTTGGAAATCCGTGGATTGAAGTGGGCAGCGCGGCCGCGTGACCCCGACAACGTTTCGTTTCTCGGGAGAATTTCTGCCACCCACAGTGCATCCGCCTCATGGCGGCAGGCGTTCTTTATTTGAAGATGCTGGCTTGTAAACCGCCAATTGGTTTGATATGAACGCCATTGCACAAACTGATTTTGTGCGGGTGTTATCGACTATTGACACGAGGCTGGCGCGTCATTGTTTGCTTTTGACCAAAACCGTGAACGAACAGGCAACCAGGGATCATGACGCCGAGTTGCTCCAGCGGATCGGGGCGATGGACCGCTCCGCCTTTGCGGAGTTTTACGATAAATATTCCGCCTTCCTTTTCTCCATTGCTTCAAGAATTTTGAACGATGCCAGCGAAGCAGAAGATGTGCTGCAAGAGACCTTCCTGCAAATTTGGGCCAAGGCCGGCGACTTCAACCCAAAGCTCGGCAAAGCTTCCAGTTGGGCCGCGATCCTTGTTCGCAACAAAGCCATTGATCGCATCCGCTCCTCCCAAAGGCGATTGCGCCTGGCGCAGGAAGCGGGTGTGGAATACGCCGCCGGCACGGTAGTCGAGGAGACGGCCAATGGAGCTGTCCATGGCCATGAAAGGGCCAGGTTGATCCAAACCGCCCTGGTCGAATTGCCGCCGGAGCAGCGTCGCGCCATCGAGTTGGCGTTTTATTCCGGGCTGACGCAGAACGAGATTTCTGAACAATTAAAGGAGCCACTGGGCACCGTCAAAGCACGCATTCGACGCGGCATGCTCAAGCTGCGCGACCAACTGGAGGGCCTCCTATGATTGACGAACGCATGGAAGAGCAAGCCTCATTGCATGTGCTGGGATTGTTGACTGGGACCGAACAACTCGAATTTACAAGAGCGCTGCAGAGCGATCCCGAGTTGCAAGCCTTGGTGGCGCGCTTGAGCACCGCGACGGGCGCGCTGGCCGGTGCGGTGCCTCTGGTTGAGCCGCCACCACAATTGCGGGCGAAAATGCTGGCCCAAGTAACACCGCCGCAAAAAACGGTTTCGCTGCCGGAACCCAAATTCCGGGTGGCGCGGTGGCTGCCCTGGGCCTTTGCGACCAGCCTGGCGGTTGTCTGCGCAGGGCTGTTTTTGCAGGATAGCCAATTGCGTAAAACCGTCGGGGACCAAGCGCGCCAGATTGGGACACTGAACCAACTGGCGTTGTCTCTCGAGGCGTCCACCAACAGTTTGCGGCAGGCGGTGCTGGCGTTGCAGGAGACCAACCGAATGGCGAACTTGCGGATTGCCATGCTCAATTCCCTGGCGGCCGACGCGCCCAACAGCGTGGCCGTCACGCTGTGGGACAACAAGCGGCAGGACGGCATTTTCGTGGCCCAGAATTTGAAGACTCTGCCGACGGACAGGGATTATGAACTGTGGGTCATTGATGAAAACCAGAAGCCAGTGGCGGCGGGGGTGTTTCAAGTGGCCGCCAACGGCAGCGTTCGGATGGAATTCAAACCGGCTCAGTTAATCAAAACAGCCGGCGTTTTTGCCGTCACGGAAGAAATCAAGGGCGGGGTTGCTTCACCGACTGTCAAAAATATGGTTCTGGCGAGCAGTGCAACCCGGTAGGCTACCAGCAAATTTCTTGATTGGAGGGCCTAGCCTGGCCGCTTCCGAATCAAATCGAACCGCACAGATTCAAGAGTGAAACTGAATCAATTTCGATTTTTGGAGTGCTCTACTGATCCGGAACAATTCAGTTGGGGAGAACAACCGTCTTCACCCCAGCCCTTTCCTCCGAGGAGAGGTTCAGGGTGAGGGCGAGCCTTATCACCCAGCTGGATAGTTCCGGCTAATTGGTTACCTGGAACGAGCGCGCAGAAAACGGCCGGTCCGGGCCGCAGAATCTGCATCTATCAGCGTCCATCCGCGGTTCTCTTCCGCCGTGAGGTGGCTCAGCTTGGCCAGACACGTTGGATAAGCCAAAATCCACCAGCCAAAACCACCAGCGCCGAACAGGCGGGAGCCCAGCGCACGACAAACTGTGGTTTGTCTTTGACACGCCAAATGATCGGCAGGATCAGTGACGCCACCAGCATTTGGCCGATTTCGACGCCGGAGTTGAAGGTAACCAGCGGAATGGCCACCGTGCTGCCATTCGAGCCGACACCCATTTCACGCAAGGCGCTGGCGAAGCCAAACCCATGCACAAGGCCAAAGCCGAAAGTCAGCCAGGCGCGATGATTGACAGCCTGGCCGCGAATCAGGTTTTCGATGCCAACATAGACAATGGTCGCGGCAATGAATGGTTCGATGATTCGACTGGGAATCTCGAGCCAGCCGAGTGTGGCTACCGCCAGGCTGATCGAATGGGCGATTGTAAACGCGGTGATGATCTTAATGATGGACGAAATTTGCTTGCAGCCGATCAGGAGGGCGAAGAGAAACAAAAGATGATCGTAACCCGTTAAAATGTGTTTAATTCCCATGACAAGAAATTCTGTGAATGGATGCGGAGGAGGCGTCACAACCGCGGCGAGAGCGGGCTGAATGGAAACGTCAACCATATTACCGGCGCCGCCCAGTAGCTTTTCCGCGAGAGTTGCGCCAGCGGCATTGACTAGCGCGAAATACTGACGATGCCCGAACGGCAGGCGATCCAGCAAGGTAGAGCGTGCGCGCAAGCTAGAGAGAGACGCAGCTGGAAATGTCAGTCGAAATTCTACATCCTTATTCTCAAGAAATTGGACCCTGACAGAAGATGGCACTACTTTGTGCTCATCAATCCAAATTTCCAGGCAACCATCTGCGATGGCTTTGAGACGGTCCGGAGAGACTCCACCTTGCACCCCGTCCTGGCCCGTGATGGCTTTGATGTCTGCCGGGGCGAACGTGAGGATCGCTTGCAGAGAATTGTTGCTGAGACTCAGTTTTGCGGAACTTAAGCCCGGGTCGTGCGCATGGGCCGAAAAAGTGAGAAGCAGGCTAATGCAGACGGCGAAAATGTGTTTCATACGCAGCTTGAAATGTTCGCTGAATTGAGCGTAAACAACAGCGGAACCGGCGACCATGAGCCGCCGGTTCCGATTGAACTACGCGAATTAATCGTGGATGTGATTGCGCCCGTTGTGCGGGGTTGATTCGTAAGGGAAGACGAGATTGTAGTAAACGTCATTCGTGAGCACGCCACCGCTGGCGGTCGGCGGGGTGTAAAGGCCGAAGCTCGGGCCGGCCAGATTGGTGGAATCCAGGAGGGCCTTCAAGGCAACATCCACCACATTGTCGCCGAAGCGCCGGCCATTGGGCCATCCGCCGGAGAGTGTGCCTCCCGTGGCGGCGCTGACGAGCACGTCGCCGCCAAAGACACCCAGCGAACTGTAGCCAGCATCGTTGGTTCCGCCTCCCTGGAGGCGGGCGGGGCCGGTCGAGAGATCAACTTTGATCAAGTCGGGGATGTAGATGGAGGCGATATCGCTCCTGTTGGATTGGATGTTAGGGTTGTTGGCGCCGCCATTATAAATCAGGTTGAAAAGGGCGCACGGCTCCGGGTTGAGCGCGTACTTGGCGAAGAGGGTGCTGTCCACTGTGGGACTGGTGCGGCTGTAAAGGTCTTGGTCTGCCACCGCGACGAGCACTTCATTGAAGAGCGGGTTGCCTTGGCGCGCGACCTGGACCCAGCCACCGCTAAAGGTGTTGGCGGCTTGGCTGGGGCCGGCCTCGAAGGGATCTTCGTTCTTCTCCTGAAGCTTGACGAGTTGCGCTTCTGTGTATGCGGGGACCGGGCGCAATGCGCTGACGGCGCGACGACTGGTTGTAGCATAAACGCCAATAGTCTGCATCTCGCCACCGATTTCGGACATTGGAACGCGCAACACCATCGCGTGAATGTTAAAGCCCTTTTGCGAGTCATGGGCAGTGGCGGGTGGGCGGAGTTGCAGCAAGTCAAAGACGGCGAGCACATCGGAGTAAAAACCGTCATCGCGCTGGCCGGCGAAAACACGATATGTGCTCGGTCCGTTGGTTAGATAATGAAGGGCTTGGGAAGTATAAGGGTCAAGGCTGGCGGAATCGGTCACGCCCTGTTTGGCCGGGTTATCGCCGATGTCGCCCTGGTTGTAGCACGGTGTGGCGTCTCCCTCATTGTTGGGAGGGACGGTCAGTTCGGAACCGAGGATGGTGGTTTTGCCGGTGCGATGGTCAACCTTGGTGACTTTATAAGTTTGCACCAGGTTTTGGCTGGGGTCGCCGATGTTGGTGACGACGCCCAAATAAGAAGCCAGGATTGTGTAGGGATCGCGATAGGTGGAAGTGAAGTTAAATTGGTAACTGACGCTTTTTCTGCCGGCGGCCAGGTCGCTTTCCTTTTCGCCGCGGGGTTTGTTGGTGGTGCAAATATGAATTTCGTAAAGCACATTGTCATCGAATTTGAATTTGTTGGGGCCGATGCCGGGCTCTTCAAACGGATAAACCCCGAGACCAACCACCAGGTAATTATTCATGTCTGGATATTCCCCGGCGGCGACGAACGCGTAAACGTCCGTGGTATTGGCGGCCGGATCAAGGGTGATAAGCGGGGCGTCCATGTGACTGGAGGCCAGGGAGGTGAACGGCAGCAGGGCGGAGGCCGCCAGAGCTGTCGTAATGGAGATAAACTGACGATTCATAATAGGGTTTGCTTTCTTTGTTTTAACGAAACGTGGGGACTGATTACTTATTCTTGACTGCGTTTTTCACCCGGCGCGACGAGGCCGAGGGATTCCCGTTCAGAGGGAAAGAGCATTTGCCCGGATTGCCAGGCCAGTTGTGCGTATAGCTTGGCCGCATCTTTGTCACCGGCGGCGGCGGAAATGACCGCGCTATGAAAAAACAGACGCGCGTCCTGAGTGTGCTCAGCCAAAGCCTTCGTCATTTCAGCGCGCGCCTCCGGCCAGCGACCGCTGGCTTTCAGCGCCCATGCCAGCGCGTCGTGGGTAAAGACATCCTTCCGTGTGTCCAATTGGGACTGAGCAAGCCTGAGGGCCAAGTCGACTTGCTGGCCACGGGTCGAGAGAAAGAGTGAAAAGGAACGCGGGTCTTCCGAGGCGCCACGCTTTTGCAGTTCCTTTTCGACATGCTCCGCCTCCGAAAATCGGCCGGCATCACGCAAAGCGTCTGCCAAAGCCCATTGTGCTTCCGGCAGATGATTCAAAGCCGCGGCCTTTCCAAGTGATTCAATGGATGCATTCGTTTCGCGGGAGGCAAGTTGGATGCGTCCCAGCGCCAGCCAGGCGGCAGCGCTGTTAGTTTGCAGCAGCAACGCGTAGTTAGCGGATTGTCTGGCGCCAGGAAGATCCCCGGACTGCAATTGCAGCAAGGCCAGTCGGGAATAAGTCCAGGCCGTCGGCTCCGCGTTGAGGGGACTTCCGGCCTGGGCAGCCAAGGTCATGGCTTCCACGGCTCCAGATAAATCACCGGTTAACCAGCGAACTTGCGAGATCCGGCTGTAGGCTTGCAAATCAGGCCGCAGGTTTACCATTCTTTGATAAGCGGCCACAGCTTCGGGGACTTTCCCCTGATCGTATTCCACGTCACCCAGCAAACCGAAGTCGAAGGCCATTTCACGCTTTCCTGTCAATTCTAATGCCAGGGACTCGGCTTCTTTGAAGCGGTGCAGACTATGAAGAACGTGGCCCCGCAGAAGTAACGCTTCAGAGGAATTGCTATGCGCGGATTCGAGGCACAAGGCGCACTGTTCAGCCAATTTATAGAAGCCGGGATCATTGCTCACGCGCGCTTTTTCCACGAAAAGCCATCCCAACCGCTCGACCTGCGCCGCCGGATTGCGACTGGATTTCACGCGAGCCTGGGCCTGCGCGATTTGAGTGTCCACCGCGTTCGTCTCAGTGGAGCCGGGGTCTAGCATGATGATCTTACATGCTTCACAAGAGATGTCAGGAGCTGGCGGACTTGGCGACAAGGCATCCGCTGCATTTGTGGCTAGAGCGGCGAGACTTAGAAGCAACGCCGATAGTGAGGCAAAGAATTTTTGACAATATGTGTTTGTATTACTCATTTCAAATCTTCCTACGTTTGTCGGTGCGGTTTGGATGCACGCGAAGATGCTTCCCCTGCGAATCAGGCAAATCAGAACCGCGCCGTCAGACCAATCCGTGCCTGAAAGGGTTCGACGGGATGGAAAACGTCTGTGAACGCCGCCTTGCCGTTGGGCGTTACGCGCGAGGTGTAGGCGTAATCAATGTCGTGGTCATGGCTGTCAAGGAGATTCAAGAATTCGGCAAAAACCCGCCACGTCTTGTTGATTTGGTAACCGGCCTCCGCGTTGAGTAACATGGTAGCCTTGGAGCGATAAATTCCATCCGAGGTCAAATCACGAGGGCCGAAGTAACGCAGACGAAGGCTGGCGGAAAAACCATTCACATCATGCAGAGCAAGGCCGGATGAAATCACGGTTCCAACCGCCTCGGGCACACGAGTTCCACCGGAACCCAGGATCGTGCTGCCAAGACTGACCGGAGCGGCGTCGGCCGCGTCCGCCGAGGTGAAGCGCGCAGTGGATTCCGCCAAGTCAAAATCAAAAGCCAAATGTTTGACTGGCATGTAATAGTTTGCCCATTCGACGCCGTAACGGTTGCTCGGCTCCTTGGAGGCCACCGTGCTGCCGGTGTCGCCGTCCTGCTGCAGCTCTGAATCGCTGTGTAGATACCAAAGTGAAAGTGTGCTTTGCAATTCCTGGATGGCCAGGGAGCGCACACCGATTTCCCCGCCTTTGGTTTGGACCAGGCCGGGAATTCTTGAGACGGCTGTTGCAGGGTAGGGATTGTCCGCCGAGACCGGTTCCACCGATTGAGTTGCGCCGCGCCCGTCGTTGCTGTGAAAACTGAATCCACCCTGCGCATAGACTTCCGTTTTGGCCCACGGGCCGAAAATCAAACTCATCTTAGGGCTCGGCAACAGCGTGGCGGACGTGCCAGAATTGGCTGGGTTGACCAGACTGGCCACGTCAAAATAATCGAGGTCGCCGCGCAGGGACAGGACTGACCGGAATTTTTCCGACCACGGGACTTTATTTTCCGCATAAAGACCGGCTTCCGTGTCCGTAAAATAATCTGCTTCCACCGTGGCGGGTAAAACCGTGCCGGTGGCGGAATCCAACTTACTCACGCGCACACGGTTTTCCGTTTGATAAAGGCCGTTGTTGATCCAGTCGTTGCGGGCTTGGAGGCCGAAAGCATTTTCCGCCTCGCGACCAAACCACTGGCTATAAAATGTTTGGCACGCGTCCAAGCCGCTTACCCAGCGTCGGTCCTGCTGTTCAAATTGATCGCCTCGGTCTATGTCCGTGAGGTAGTAAGTAAAGTCGGAAAACAAATCGAGATCGTAGTAAAACCCGTAGGCCATGATTTTGGTTTCGGAGTGCTCGTCCAGGCGATGCCATTCGGCTTGCAGGCTGTAACGTTCGGAATGGCCGCCGTCGCTGGGATTGAGCGTGCCGTATAAGCCCACCAGAGGCACCGCGTTTGCAGCAAGCTGATCGCTCGAATTCCATTGGCCATGATAGGCGCGCCCGGTGACACTGAAGCCATTGGCCGCATTCCCTTGGCTGTAGGTCAGCAGGGCGTTGAATTTAGAGTAGTCGTCGGGATGCACCCAAGGGCCGTCGTCGTGGCATGCTTCGCCTCCAACCAGCAAATTGCCCACCCCGGCTTCTTGCGACACGCCAAATACGCCTCGCTCAAAACCAAACATGCCCCCTTCCAGCGTGAGAAAATTCCGGGGCAACGTCTTGTAAAAATCCAGATGCGCTGCTCCGGCTGAACCATAGTTGCCGACGTCGGCGTAATAAGGGCCTTTCTCGTAATCAAGCTTCTGCACCAATTCCGGGATGACGCCGTTCATGTCCGAGTATCCTTCGCCATGGGCGTGCGAAGGCAGGTTCAAGGGCATTCCATCAAGATAGGTGGCAAAATCCGTGCCATGATCTAAGTTGAAGCCGCGCAAAAAATATTGATTGGCTTTGCCCCCACCTGCGTGCTGCGTGATGATCATGCCCGGCACGGTTTCCATGATTTCCCCGGCCCGCAGAATTGGACGATCCGCAATTTCCTGCGCTCCCACGGTTCCTTGCGTGGCCGACGAGGCGAGGCCGATCAGACTGTCCTGCCGGCCTTCGACCACGACCGGGTCGAGTTGGATCAAATTGGTTTTGGCGGGCGACAACCCATTCGTGTTCTGCGCCACGGCCGATCCACCCAGAAGAACGACGGACGCGCACGCAACCAATCGCCCCGCCACCAGACCCGTTGCGTGCAACAAGAGCGTCGCCAGGACAAAGCCAAATCCGAACATAACCAAGTTGGCTGAACCAGGCATCTCGGCTCCGTGCGCGAAGCCGTGAAAAAAAGCGAAGAACCCGACCAGCCATACGCTCGCGCCCAGCTTCAGACGCGTTTTCCGAGCCACCAGCGCCGCGAAGACTGCCACCGAAAGGAGAATGGCCAACTCGGCCCCGGGTAGTGAAACTCCCGTGGCGCCGACAATTCCTCCCAGCGTCATGACTCCCACGAATGTTATCGGTATCATCCAGACGGCGCGCCCTTTTTGCTGCGCTGCCCACCAGCCGACCGCGATCATGACCAGCAGGTGGTCCCAGCCATGAAGGGGATGACCGAAGCCATCTTGCCAACCGTTCATGCTCGCGCCAGCGGAATGGGCATGCGCCAATACAGGGAAGAAGACAGTCAGTCCTATGATTATTCGGAGAATTCGCATAATAAACATGAGCAATACGCCGCAAACCGCGTTTCGGATGCAGAAATTGAGAATCCGCACCCGCAGCCCGCGCGGGCGCGTGCGCTCCCCGGACCGAAGATCTGACGGCTACACTGTTACTTTAGCCGTTCTAGGTTGGCGGCGGTGGTCAAAGTGTGTGTTCGCCAAAACCTTCAAGGCAGCATGGCCCGATAAAATTTCCTATTTTGGCCGCTGACCGTGTTCGTGACGACTACCGAGCCGGTGCTCAGAACGGTATTCGTCGAAACCGGCAGCCACGACGTCAAATTGCTCGACGCCTGGATTACATAATTGCTGCCCACCAAGCCGCTCAGGTTAAATTCAAAATTGGTACCGCTGACCGCCAGCGGCGTCAATTGCGCAACCACCACGGGGTAGGTCGGGATGATGCGCGTGAAACCAATCGCGTCCAGGACCCGTAGTTCCACTCCCAAAACCGGGAACACCGCCGGGGCCAGAAACGCGTCCTGCACCTGCGGCACCACATTTACGTTATAACTGTACCAGTCCCCAAAATCCCCGCCGTCATACTGGCTGAACTGCGCCAGGTCCGTCGTTCCGTCCAACGAACAATATGACGTCGCGTTCAGCGCGGTCGTGAAACTCCGGTTCCCGAACCCATCGTAGCGGAACAAATCCTCTGGCAACACCACGCCCGTCGGCGCCGCTTGCCCGTTGGTCAGTCCGTTCAAGGCCGACCCGAAGCCCAGCGCCTCGTCCATTTCGTGCGAGACGGTCGAGAACAGCGAATAACTGTCCGTGTTCGTGCCAAGGGAGGATAAATTCATAATGGATGTGTTTAAGTAAACCGTCGCATCCGATCCGCTGATGTTGGCGCCAAATCCCAGCGCCCGTGCCAGCCCGTCGTGCAGAAAGATGTCGGCGTTCCCGTTGACCGGATTGTTCGTTTGCGACGGCAAATGCGCCAGCGCCGTGGCGTCGTCGGCTGTCGTCGCGTGGCTGGCCAGCGCGGCGCGGTAGCTCAGGTAACTGGTGACTATGCCTGAGGATGAATTGTCCCCCAAACCGCTGCTCATCTCCGCAAATTCAAAATTCACCGTGATCTGGTCGGAGAAATTTTGCCGATACACCGAGATTGCCGCATTGATGGTCGCCTCGATGGTGGCCGCATTCGGATCGCTCGTGATGGAACTGTCAAAAGTCGGAATAATGGTGACCCCGTTCCCGGACGGACCCGTCGCGAACCGTTGGATCCCGCTCCAGGTCCCGCTGTCGCTGCCAGCCACGATCCCGTGCACTTCCCAGAAATAATTCTGGTTCGGGGTTAGCGTGATGCTTGGTGAGAAGCTGTTCGTGAGCGTGACAGCGTTGATCACCACGCTCGGGCCGCCGTTGCTGGCGGTGGTGCTGCTGGGCAAATCCGCCCCGTTGGTTGCCAGGAGGATTCGATACTTGTTCGCGTTGGTCGGAGCGGTCCAACTAAAGAACGGCACTTCGGGCAATCCCGTGCTGCCGTTCACAGGGGACAAAGGCGTGGGCGCGCCCGCCGTGACCGCTTGCACCGTGATCATCTTCGTGTAGGAATTGTCCGCATGATTATCGTTTGTCACCGCGTCCGACGGGTCCACCACCATCTCGACCGCATGCGTGCCTGCGCTTAGAGTCCCGATCTGAATACCATAATAGTAGCTGTAAAAGCCCGGCTGAAGCGCCGACACGGGAAAGGACTGTGAAAGCGCTCCGTCCACATACAGGTCAACATCGAACCCCGCGCTCGCGGTCTGACTGCCGCTGTTGATGACGCACCACGCCACGTACAACGTCTCGGTGGCCACGAAGGTTCCCGTGTAGTTTGTACTATTATTCGCGTTTGGCGAAACGACGATTTTATCGGACCACCCCGGGGGCTGGTAAGGCGTCAAATTCGCCTGTGCCACCGCGCGCCCTGGCAAACAGAGTATCGCTCCAAAAACGAACAGAATCGCCCTCAGTTTTTTCATAGAGAGTTTGAACTCCTCCCAAGTAAGCACGCACACCCCGACAGCGCAACCGAATCCTTCGGCATGACAAGGATCATGGTGGATTGCGATTTTAGAATCGTGGGCGCAAGTGAACTTTTGGAGCCAAAATGAGGGCTGTTTCCGCCAAGCGAAAAAATCGCTTTTTTTGAGGTTTTGAAAATGAGTTGCATTAGCACTGACAGCAAAAACCACTACTGCTTGACAAGGTGCATTTTGACGGCAAATATTTGGCTATCAACGTCTTGAGCTGGAAATGACCCTGCCATTCAAGAAAATGAAAATCGATCTTGTCATATAAACGAGCGTTTTTTTATTGAGTCCCAAATAGTTGGGAACGTGGCCTTTGCAAGACCGCCGCTCCAAAAAGCCCCAAGAAAAGATGCTAAAACGCATTTTGTTGCAAAAAAGCGTACTAAAAACCTACCGTAGGTTTTTGTTTTTTTTGGCTTTGTGGCATAATGGTTTCTGTGATGAGAATTAGAACATCAGAGGTCCTCGCCAAAACGGGGCGAAAAGGAGCAGAGAAAATGGAAAAAGTGGTAAACGGCAAAACCACGGATGGGCACAGATGAACGCTGATGTCTTTGGGCCACGTCTTTCAACCGAAGGATGGCTCCCGATTTTCTCAGATCTCCTGTTGATCCGTGTTCATCCGTGGTTGGAACGGTCTTTTTCAGGAGCGGCCAGATTGTCAGAAATCACGAAAACCAAGTTGTAACTTGTTGATTTCCACGGTTGTCGTAAATATTTTCAATTTAATTTTAAGGAGGATGCCAAAAGTTGATTTGCGCCGTGAAATCATAACGAATCGCTTTCTGTATTGACTCAGTGACTACCATCGGATAGGCTGGAAATCTAGAATTTGAACCAGAATTAGGCGACTCCATTGAGAGATGTTCATGAAGTATTCATTGCTAACATCAATTGGGAAAGCAGCCGCAGTTGGGCTTGTTGACGGTATTCGATTGGTTCGAGCCAAATCCAAATCGTTCTTGCTGGCGCTTTTGGCGTGTACTTTTCTGTTTTCGCCGAAGTATGCGCAAGCCGAGGTGCAATCGCTGGTGGCCAGCAACACAGCATTTGCATTGAACTTGTACGGGCAGCTTGCCACCAATCAAGGCAACATTTTCTTCTCCCCTTACAGCATCTCGACCTGCCTGGCGATGCTCTACGCCGGTGCTGCGGGCGAGACTGAGGCGCAAATGTCGGACGTGTTGGGGTTTGGCACGAATCAGCAACAATTCGCCTCGCTTTATGGGCAACTCCAGGCCGAGCTGGAATCGGATCAGCAGACCAATGCTATCACCCTAAACATAGCCGACGCCTTATGGACGCAAATAGGGTTTCCTTTCCTATCTTCGTTTCTGGGAACGGCCACCAAGCAATACCAAGCCAACATTAACCAGATGGACTTTTCGACCGAAGCGGGCTTGGCCATACAGGAAATCAATGAATGGGTGGCGCAGGAAACGCAGAACAAAATCCAAAACATCCTGGGGCCGGGCAGCATCACTGAAAACACCCGGCTTGTTCTGGCCAACGCCATCTACTTTCTGGGCGACTGGACCACATCTTTTGCGGTGACCAATACATCAATCCAGCCGTTTTATCTTACAAGCTCGAATACGGTTGCCGCCCCCCTTATGTGCCAGCCTGCTGGCGGATCGAACGAAGTTAATTACCTGTCCTCCAGCAATTTCCAAGCGGTCGAGATACCGTACGCGTCAAACCAGCTTTCCATGGTGGTGCTTCTCCCCACTCAAGTCGAAGGATTGAGTCAACTGGAACAAGAGCTTTCGCCCGCCTTTCTTTCGAATGTGCTCACGCAAATGTACCCCCGGGACTGCGCAATTTATTTGCCGAAATTTACGCTGGAATCTTCCTTCCAACTTTCAGACACATTGGCTGCCATGGGAATGACTGATGCTTTTGAACCCGGCATCGCGGATTTTGCCGGGATAGATGGGGCGCAGGATCTTTTCGTCTCAGCCATCTTTCACAAAGCATGGGTGCAAGTGAACGAAGCCGGCACAGAGGCTGCGGCGTCCACGGTCGTGGTCATCGCCCCCACGTTTGTTCCGCCGCCGCCCCCTGTCTTTCGGGCCGATCATCCGTGCATATTTTTCATCCGCGACACTCAAACAGGCAGTATTCTCTTCATGGGCCGCCTGGCCAACCCGGGTGGTTCTGCGCCGGTATCCGCATTAACGGTGACCCCGTCAAGCAACAGCTTCAAAATCTCCTGGCCGAGTTCATTGAAGGGCTGGCGTTTGGTCCAAAGCTCGGATATCACCTCGGCGAATTGGACGCCAGCCGGCGCGGCTTCCAACAACGGGACCAATAATTCCATCACCATTACTCCAACGGCAGGCAATGTGTTTTTCCGCTTGAGCCAATAACGAATGGGGTCTTCGCTGTTTTGGTGGAATTAGGATTGAGGGAAACGGAACTTGCCCGCGACGAAGTTAGCATCTTGGTGAAATGAACGGGCGAGCGGTCGTCGCTTCATCCGCAGGAAATCGTCAGAGGTCAGGAGCGCGGGCGTTGATCCCGCGTTCTCTGGACCGATTTGTTATCCGTCCGTCCATTCGGCCAAACGGCTATCACTTGGCTTTTTCTCTTTCAGGCTTATACCAATAATCCAATCCTCGACGACTCCGGAACCCGCTGGAACCGCGAAGAACCATGCGCGTAAACAGCCCTGCTATGCTCAAGAAAGAATGAGCTCGGAACTTGCGCCCGGAAGTGACCACTGTCTCGGCGATGATAACAAACCGCCCCTGACGCTTTAGCGCGTGGACAAACACCGCATCTTCCAGCGCGTAATAATTCTCATTGAACCCGCCCGCCGCCTGAAAGGCACTGCGCGTGCAGAATAGACAGGCTCCGCTCGGAAAAATGCGCAACCAGCGGCAAAGGCGTTCTCCAACCAGCAAGGTCGGGCGGCACCACCAAGGCAGCCATCCCTCGAACCGCGGCACACAACCACCGCCCACCGCGCCTGCGCGAACACTGTGCAGAGCCGATTGCATAGCGGCGGCGTTCACCAGCGTGTCGGCATCCACAAAGAATAAGATATCGCCCTGAGCCTGCCACGCGCCGGCGTTGCGAGTGGCGGAAATCTGGCGGTGTTCCACTCGAATCACCTGCGCCCCTTGCTGCTGCGCAACCGAGGCTGTGGCGTCACTGGAAGCATCATCCACCACAATGACCTCATGCGGCTCGTCAAGAGACTCCAACTCGCCATGAATGGCAGAAACACATCGGCCAACCCAAGCTTCCTCATTGTGCGCTGGGACGATGAATGAAGTCATTGGTTTGCGTGTGATGTGGCCGAACTTGTGATGATGCGACGAGTGGTTCGCCTATTTAAGTTTTGCTGAATGGTGTGAAAAATTGGTGATAATCAAGGTTTAGTCAGAAAGGCCTGGACGAAGAATTCTTCCAGGCGGCGCGCGCCGTAGGGGGTGCGCGCGACTCCGTGGCCGGCGCCGGGCATGTAGAGCAAATCGAAATCCCTGTCCGCCTTGATCAAAGCGTTGACGACTTGCATGGTGCTGGACGGGTCCACATTGCGATCCATTTCCCCAACCATCAATAATAATTTGCCGTGCAGCTTTTGGGCGTCCTCGACGTTGGAACTGCGCGCGTAACTGTCGTCCAAGGGCCAGCCCATCCATTGTTCGTTCCACCAGATTTTATCCATGCGATTATCGTGGCAGCCGGAGTCGGAGACGCACGCCTTGTAGAAATCGCCGTGATCAAGCATGCCTCGCAAAGAGTTCTGGCCGCCGGCCGACGTGCCGTAGATGCCGACGCGGGAAAGATCCATGAACGGATGTTGCGCCGCCGCCGCTTTGATCCAGAGAATGCGATCCGGAAAGCCGGCGTCCGCAATGTTTTTCCAGCAGACGTCGTGGAATTTTTTCGAGCGGCCCGATGTGCCCATACCGTCCATTTGCACGACGACGAAACCATGATTGGCGAGCTTCTGCTGCTGGTAGGAAGTGCGGAAATTCTTCGGCGTGAAAAAATCCTGCGGCCCGGCGTAAATGTCTTCGATGACCGGATACTTTTTCGATGCATCAAAACCCTTGGGGCGCCAGATGACGCCGTAAATGTCCGTGACCCCATCGCGGCCCTTGGCGGCGAAGCGCTCCGGCATTTGCCAGCCGGAGGAAAGAAGCTGGCTGGCGTCGGCGTTTTCCAATTTGCACACGAGCTTCCCGTCGCGGCTGCTCCGCAATTCGTTGACCGGCGGCAGGTCCACGCGTGACCAAGTATCAATAAAGTATTGACGGTCGGGTGAGAAGCGCGTCTCGTGCGTGCCATCGGCCTCAGTGAGAACCGTGAGGCCGCCGCCGTCCAAATCAGCCCGGCACAAATGGACGTAATAAGGGTCCTGCCCGGGCCGAATGCCGCCGGCCTGAAACCAGATTTTCCGCGCGGTTTTCTCCACCGATTCCACATTGCGCACAACCCAATTGCCCTCGGTGATCTTGTTTTTCACCTGACCCGAGCGGGCGTCGAAAAGATACAGGTGGTTCCAGCCGTCGCGTTCGGATGACCAGATAATTTCACCGGAATCGTCGAGATAATTGACGTACATTTTGCCGGAATAATCAATAAAGGTGTCACTGTGCTCGTCCACGATTGGTTTGGTAGTGCCGTTCTGCGCGTCCACGGCGTCGATGCGCAGCGACTGATGGCCGCGTTGGTTGTAAAGAAAGGTGAAACGACCGGAATCGGAACTCCAACGGACATCGCTGATGGACCAAGGATTGGCAAACAGGGAATCGCTGACCGGGATTTCTTTTTTCGCCCCAACATCGAACAAGTGGGGTTTGCGGATGGGAACCTGATCGCCGGGCTTGAGATAGGGATAGGAATCAAGCCTCGGCTGGAGCTGATCTTCCGGCGATGATTCAATCAAGTAAACACGGCGGTTGGTGCCCGGTTGCAATCGCATCGCGACGAAATGTTTCGAGTCGGGCGCCCAGAAAATCTCCGGCGTCGGAGTGGCCGGGTCCGGAGAGTCGTAATTCATTTCGATGGCGCGGTCGGCCTCGGCATCGCGCGCGTAGGTGCTGTTGGGATTGGCGTCGTAGGTCAGTTGAATTTCCCGATCATTTTCTGCCTTGAGGTCGCGCAGGAACAGATTGTGGCCGCGCAGGAGGACTTCCCAATGGCCATCGGGTGAACGGTCGCCGGTTTCGGCGGGGCGGCGGCCAGCGCCTCGGCGGCGAGGCGGCGCGCCTGCATCGCGCCCGTCAATCACCGCCAGCGACCCTTGCGCCGTGGCCTCGAACACGGCCAGGACATCGCCACGAGCCGAGGCGGCCAGCCAGACGTGCCCGGCAAAAGTGTGTTGTGAACGGCGTTCTCCTGCGCGAACGGTGCCGTAGGGCTGCCGTTTGTTATCGGGATCAATCCAGAACAAGTTTACGTCCGCACTCATCCGGTTGACGAACGTGAGTTCAGTTTCCGGTCCGGTGGTGGTTGAGGGATGCGGCACGCGACTGGCCGGCAAGCGATTTTCGTCCGAGGTATCGCTCGTGATGGCGGTGAGCACGTAGGAATTCAAATCCAGTTTCCAGCTTTCACCCGATGTGCGCAAGGCCACCGATTTGCCATCCCGCGCGAACTCGAGATTGTCTATGGGGAGATTTTTTGGGTCGGCAGGATGTCCGGTGATCTTGGCCAGCGCCTCGGCCACCTGGGCGTGATCGAACGCCGGAGAGCGCTTCCCTTCGGTCGCATCCACCAGGATGTATTCATGCTCTCGTCGCGCCGTTTCCACGCGGTACCAGAACTTGGTCGATGCGCCATCCGCCCCGGCCAACCAATGAGGATCAACGCGGTCGCGAAACACTCCCGGATTTTGCGCAGCGGCATTCGCAGTCAATAGCAGGACAGAAAACAAACGGAAGAAAGTTGGCATCTTCATAGAATCATTGAATTTGCATTCATTGATTCAAATACGGCGGGGCTTCCGTTGCAAGCCAATGACAAGGCCGGCCACGATGACGAGGCTGCCCCAAAGTTGTCCCCAACGCAGTGTTTCCCCCAGCCAGACCACTGCGATGGCAGCGCCCACCACCGGCTGCATAAACACCGTGAGCGCGGCCACGTTAACTTGCGCCTCGCGAATGACCGCGTACCAGAGCGAGTAACCGGCCAGCGTGCAAATCAGGCTCAGATACGCCATCACCAACCAAGCCCGGAGTGGCATTTCAGTTGCCGCGTGAACCGTGGTTCGTCCGTCCACCAATAGATTCACCACCGTGCCGGCCATGAGGGCTACCGCCAGAATTTTGAACAGCCCAAGTCTCGCCAGCATGGGTTTGCCCATCAAGGAATAGGCGGCTTCGCAGACAGACGACAGCAGGATAAAGGCATTCGCGGTCAAGGCCGGCAGATGAAAACCGGGCCGCCACACTTCGGCCATGAGCGCGGCGCCCGTCAAGCCCAGCAAAAAACCTATCCACCGCCGCGAGGCGATGTGTTCGCGCAAAAAAATCGCCGCCCCCACAGACGTGATCAACGGTTCAAGGCCCATCAAAATCGAGGCGTCGCTGGCCTGCCCCATTTGCACGCCCGCCACTTGCAGGCGGGGCGCCCCCACGAACACGATGACCCCCATCCCCATCGTGCGAAGCAAATCGCCGCCCCTCGGCGCCAAACCCGGCAGCCACGGCCAGCAGAGCACCAAGATTATGGCTGCCAGGCCAAACCGCACCGTGGCCACGCCGCCCGGGTCCAGCCAGGGGGCCAACTCCTTGAAAGCCGAGTAGGTCGCCGCCCATAGGCAGTTCATGGCAACGAGCAGGATCAGAGGCAACGGTTTCATGGCTTTGCAGAGCGCGCTGGAATAGAAAGGATGAAGGATCAAGGATCAAGGATGAAGTGAAAGCTCCTGCAAATCTTGAACTCGCGTGACGATTCCTGTCTGGTCTGGTCAAATAATCCTGACATGAGCCAAGAAAAAGCGAGGTCAACCTGAGAGTGCTCCTGCCAGTCTTGACGAGCATTTTGCTGGCGGCCTGTCATTTATCTGGGGCCGAGCAGAAATTCCAAGCCAGCGAAATTGCCGGACGAAACTCGGATTTGATGATTTGCGATCTGGACGGCGACGGGTTGGAAGATCTGGTGCTGATGGATGAGACCAATTTTTCCATTTTTTATCAGGATCGCACACAAGGCTTCACCCGCGAACCGCAACAAACATACCACCTCGAACACCGCCCCTGCATGGTGTGGGTGGCCAAATTGGGCCGGGCGGCTGGAAGTTTGCTGGTCATGAACAGCGACGGCTTAGCGGAAATCTCCTTTACGAATCGAAGCGGGCCTCCCGATATTCGGCAAATCATCCGGCAACGCACCGTGGTGCCTGAGGCCGCGGGAGGCGACAACGTGAAGCGCCTTTCCCTTTCGGTGCAAACGGGTCGCGAATGGCCGCTGTTGCTCGTGCCGACGAAAGACGGACTTCAGGTGTGGCAACATCAGGACGAATGGCGTCAAGCGCAAGTGCTCGGCCAAGCCGTGGTAACCAGCCTCCGACCCTCGCTGCCAACTTCTGGCTATACCACCTCGGTTGGATTCGATTTTTGCGTGGGCGACGTCAACGGGGACGGGCGGGATGATTTGATAATCCGGAGCAACAAGACCGGGCGGACCAACACCTACACCCTTTATCTCCAGCAGACCAACGGCCTGTTCGCGTTGGAACCGGCGTTAGTCTATGCGGACAAGGCGGAGCCGAATTCCTGGCTTTGCTGGGCCGATCTCAACCACGACGGCAAAGTTGATTTGATTCGGAGCGTCTGGCTGAACGAACCTTCGTTTCTGCCGGGCCAGCCTTCTGGCAAAGTGGTGGTGGCCACCTATCTGGCCGATCAGCACGCCGGCATTCCAACCGAACCTCAACAGGTCTTTCGGAAAAGCGACTGGATGGCTGCATTGCCGGTCGTTGATTTGGACGGGGATGGTTTTATGGATTTGGTGTTGGGCTACAGTGTGATGGACACCCGCGAGGGCGTGCGCAAAGAGGTGACGGCCAAGCAGCTTGATTACAGTCTCAAATTTTACTTCTACCGGCCGGGCGCCGGCTTTCCAAAGGAGGCTGATGGCCAGCGCGATGTGATCATCCATTTGGACGAATTGGATTTGCTGTCGATTTGGGGCCGCGAGCAGTATTTTCAGCGCTACGTCAAACTCGGCGGCGACTTTGGCGGGCGTGGCAAGACGGATTTGCTTGTGCGGGACCAGAGCGATGACATCTCAGTCTATTTTTTCCTCTCGCGCGAGAAGGGATTCAGTTTGAAACCGGACCTGCGATTCAGTTGCCCGGAACAGATTGACGAATGGGAGGCCAAGGATCTGAATCACGATGGCGTCAGCGATCTGATCGTGAAGCTCGGGAGAACGAACGCGTACCGAATTTTCATCAGCCAGAAATAAGCCATGTTTTCCTTGCGACAATCCAGACCTGCCTGCGCGATGCTATGGCTGCTCC
>Ga0206798_1037_pt1 | contig 28735 bp, 16 predicted proteins | sample Alteio_BWOrgCont_66_FD_152893 | JGI IMG/M metagenome (GOLD analysis project Ga0206798, IMG submission 152893) | Enriched cells from forest soil in Barre Woods Harvard Forest LTER site, Petersham, Massachusetts, United States -... | ecosystem: Environmental > Terrestrial > Soil > Temperate forest >...
TCCAATCAAATATCTTTCAAACAGCTCAACGCATTCATTTTCTTCGATCTTGCCGGTCACAAACATATTGCCGAGGGACATCACGCTGAGATCATCGAAGCATTGCCCAAACACGACGATTTTTTGCGCGATGTTTCGCCGCGAACATGTTCGGCTGAGGTTTGTCAATAAAGCATCGGACTCGGGCGAAGGCGCGCAGACCAAGACGCCCAAAGTCTGGGCAGGGCTTTGGGGAAGGGCTTGTTTGGGTTGAGGCTCACCATTTTCAGGGGCGGGTTCGATGCTTCGCCCGCTCAGTAACTTCTTTGCCGAAGCCTCCGCCAATCCGTCAGTCGGTTCGATCGTTTCGGCTCGTGATAAGGCCGCCTGAAGGCGGCGTCGATGCGCCATTTGGGAAACGGTCAGTTCCTCCGACGGCTGGTCCGCGACCTGCGCGCATCGTTCGCAAGGGCCGATGCTTTCGGAGTCGCAGTGCGACTTTTCCCGATCCGCCGAGAAATGCAGCCATCCAAGATCGCTGCATATGAGACTCATCGGGGCTTCGATCGATAAGAATTGAAGAAGCAATTCATCAGGAAGAGAAGCAGGATCGGCAATATCGACCTGAACAATATTCATGCGGTCCAGATATTTGGCGAGAGCGTCGCGTCCTCGGATAGAAGCTGCTGCGAAAGACAAAGATCTGGGAATGAATTCGTCGTAACTCCTCACGCTTAGCTCGCTTTCTTGCGAGTTCCATTCGAAAAGAATGATCGCGCGATCGATGTCCGAAGTGAGTTTTCGCGCTGCGTAGCGCTCGATAGTTGCGCGATATCGCGGGTCGGCGAGGACGATCAGTCGACACTCCCGTTTCGAAGTGACTTCCCTTTCAATCGCGGCCCGATGGGGCTTCAGCGGATCAGCGGCAAGGAATGCGGCGCTTTCCTTGCTGTAGTCACCGTAACGGTCCTCAAGCGTCTTGAGATTTCGCACGACGAGCGCTCGCTTGTCGGCACCGAAGGATCGGCCGCCGGCGTGCCCCACGAATACGCCGGTAGCGCATAAATTTCTGAAGCCCGCGTCCCGCGCTCGTAGGCAGAATTCGACATCTTCGAAATATCCCCGAGCGTAGTGAGTGGGCATGTGACCGATCGCATCAAGACACGCGCGCGTGACATAGAGGCAGAAACCGACACCGTTCGGAATGTCGCAGCAGGAGTCGCCATTGACCTCGAAAGCGATTCGGTCAAGTTCGGAGACTTCTTCAAACGAGCCAAGAGGATTTACCGAATAGGGTTCGGGAAAGCTGGTGAATTCTCCATTGTTCGATAGTGGGGTGACTGTTCCAATATCCCTCGCCGAAGAAGCGATTTTAGAAAGCCGGGCCGCGACCGTGGCTGGCAGTAGAGTGTCGGAATTGAGAATTAAGGCGTCGCCCGTCGTGCAGAGCGCAAGGCCTTGGTTGACGGCGGCCGCAAAGCCACGATTGTGCGGATTTCGGAAAAGGGCGAAGGCATCCTTGGCGGCGCGTGAGCGCAATAGCGAAGAGAGGTCTTTGTTCGGACTACAATCGTCGATGACGATCAGTCGGAAATTCGCTCCGCCTTGCTGGTTCAGCACGGAACTAAGGCACGCCATCGTTGCCTCTGTGTCTTCAAACACTGGCACTATCACGGTGAAGGCAGGCGGCGCCCCGACTGAGCGCGATCCAGCGTCCGGAAAAATTGCTTTCGTTGAAAGAGCGTCGACCGGCCGCGCAGCGAATCCAAGCTCTCGAAGGAGCCGATCACGCGCAAATATTCGAAGCACTGTCGCGCGATTGTGGAAAGTGTTCGTCGATAGGCTGGCGGCTGAGATCGAGGCGCCGGCGAGGGGATGACGGGGGTCTGGTTCAAGTGTGAACATCTCTTGGCGATCAGGAAACACGACCTCCAGTCGCAAAGGCGCCCCGCCTTTCCAGGCTATCCATCCCTCAAGAGCATCTTCCATCTCGCGGATGGAGGCGTACAACTCGTCTCCGGCTTCGAATAAGGCCGCGAGTGCGCGCTTGACGGCCCCGTTGTCGCGTCGGCTGCTGGCCAAAAGAAGGCGCGCTCCTGAGAGGCGCTCTTCGTTCGTCCCCCAATCGATCATCGACGAATTTACCAAGGGGTCGAGGGGATCAAGTCGGGCCGCGCGCGCGCGATCCCGAGCCGCCGCGGAAACATCGCCCATCGCTCTCAATGCCTCGGCGCGCAAGAGGAAGTCCCGCGCTGACGGTTTTAATATTCGACACCTCCGATCAGCGAACATGAACGCCGCGCCGGCGTTGCCTGCATGAAGATGCTGGCTTGCTAGAGCGGCTAGACTCTCAGCGTGGCGCTCGGGCAGAAAAAACGATCCATCTGCGCTCAAAGGGACGCCTCCCTCGACGCCGAAAAGAGCTTTGTCGCCAATTTATTCGACAAAAGCGAGCGAAGCCGGGCGCTATCCGAGGCAGGACACTGGCATTTTGCAATGCCTATCCTCAACGAAAGGCCGACTAAGTTCGCGGCGCCCCGCACGATCCCAACCGGTTGACCACGACAAAAGCTCGGAGAATCCGGAAACTTCGGTTTGACGCTTTGGATGATTAGGGAGGCAGAAATGGGCGTCGAGCGAAGCACCAAGCTAAGGTAGCAACTGAAGAGGCAACTAAAGTGGCCAGCTGATCAAGAGTTACTGTTGATTGCAATGGCAAATCGTCGATGACGCGCAACCATTCTGAATGAGAGGCTACTTAAATTAATGCAACAGTCACATAATCTTTGATGCGCTGACCACATTGCCACCGCGTGGCACTGCAGGAATTGTCAGCTGCTTATGCGTGCGCGACTACCCTTGAGAAGTTCTTCATCCGGGAATGTTGCTTCTGCAAAAGCCAGGAAGCCGAATGTTATGCTTCTTGCGACGTGTCGCCTCATAAAATCCTCCTGGCCAAAGATTACCGACATCCAATTCTGAAGTGCAGATGTGAGCATCCGTTGATCAAATTTGAGCAATCGGAAATTAGGGCACTCCCAAAATTGAATGCGTGCGAACAACAAGGGCAACTTAGGCCAGCACCCGGAAGGCAATTTTCGAGCTCCGCGACCTCGACACTGTTTTGCGCGATCAAGAAAGGTTAGTCGTGGCGTCGTCTCGCTCGCGCTTTCCGCTGCAAATTCAGTAAGGTACGACAACGACGCTGAAAAGTTCGGCATCGCACGCTTCAAGATTAGGCAAGCGATCGCGTTTGACGCCTTGCGTCGCAATGTTCCCAGGCGTAGACTCGTCAGACGAGTAAAAACTTAACTGTTTTATGCGTGGGGCGTGAGCGGTGGTTGTAGGAGACAATAGTCTCGAGCGAGTGTCGTCAGTCGTGGTCGCCCGCGGGCTTCACGTGTTGCGATACACCTCTGCGGAAGCGAGCGAAGCCCCTATCGCCTTGGTACGGCCGGCCGCCGGCTCAGATGGCACAATTGAGGTCATTGGCGCGCCGGGCAGCGTGCCAGGTCAGCTCGACAGCCCTGGATCTTGTTTGGTCGTCGTCGCGCATAGCGCGGGGGCCCTCGAAGTCAGCGTACGCCGCCGGCGCCGCGGCGGTTCCCTTGAGGCTACGCTTCATCTTGAACCCCTAGCGGTCAGTAGACCGGCTGAACCCTCGGCGGTCAGCGGCCAGGATAATTCTTCGCAATCGGGACGCGCGCAGGGCTTGAACGGCGAGGACAGGGGCTTTGTCGATCGCTCCTCGATTCCTAAGGCTAAGTTCATCGCCCATATCGCCAGACGGGGCGATGTGACGGTTGGCGACGGAGAATGGGCGGCGGGACCCGAGGCTCCGGCGCAAATTGAGGGTTTGGAATTCCACCGCTCGGAGCTTGGAGAGGCTGACATCGAGGTTCAGGTCCTCACGGCGGGCACGAATGCGTGGACGAATTGGGCGGAAGGCGGAACGTTTGTCGGTACTCGCGGGCGCGCGTTGCCTCTGGTTGGGGTGCGCCTTCGTGGCGTCGGCGGCTCCTTTGAAGGAAGCGAGTTGGTTGCGGATGCGTTGTTTTTGGGTTCGGCGATCTCGAAAAAACGCGGACGTGAGGTTGAATTCGTTGGCGCTTTTGGGACCGACCCTTTGGTGGGTCTTCGGGTAACGGTACAAAAGAAGACGGCTCAGTCTGTGGCCGCGTTGCCGGGGATAGCGACGCCTCGTGTGCGGGTCTTCCGCGCTGGCGGTGTCAATAGCGGGGCTGCGTAGAAGAGAGTTCGAGAATTGGTCGCGTTGAGGCCACAGTGAAATTCGGAGGCGGCGAATATGGCGGTATATAATCTAGACCAAACAGAGTTGAAGTCTCTTCTTTCGCATCACGTGTCGGCGGGCACGGAAAACGCGATTATCAACGCGCTGAAAAGCGCAGGAGATTACCCAACCGGTAAATTGCTGTTGCCGACTTATGAGGACGACACGGCGTCGGGCGACAAGAGCATTACGTTACCGAGCGGCGTCGGCTTTTTTCTCGAAGAGGGCGCTGCGGGCAACGTCACAATTACCTCTCCCGGCCATGTCGTTATCGCTGCGGGTGACGGCAATACGATCATCAAAGATGACGGCCCGGGCGGTGACACTCTGATCGGCGGCGCCCACACGCTCAAGTTGAGCGTCGAGCAAGGGAGCGGCGGAAATAATCTGCTTGAGGCCGGAAGCGGACATACCACATTGTACGGCGGCGCGGGTCACGACACCCTCATTGGCGGCGGTCATTCTGAACTCGTGGGCGGGTCTGGCGCTAACCTACTTAGGGGGGGACTAAGTGCGAGCGCGGCGGACACTCTCGTCGCGGGCAGTGGAAATCAAAGGCTTGTGGTGTTCAGTGGAGACAATCTGCTGATTGCTGGTAGCGGGAAAGATTCGCTTTATGGCGGTAGTGGGCATGACACAATCCGCGGCGGCAGCGGTGCGGATTCGATTACTGCGGGATCGGGAACTGAGAGAATAATTGCCGGCACGGGCAATGAAAGCATTCACGGCGGCGCCGGGACGGATACCGTCTTCGTCAAGGATGTGGGCAACGACACAATATTCAGCGGGTCAGGGAAGACGACGGTCCATATCGATCAGAGTTCCAAGAACATCGCAGTTGATACAAAGACTTCACATGGGGTGACGGCGATCATCTTTGACAATGGTCAAACGATCGAAGCGAAGGGGGTGAAGATCGACTTTTCTAACGGCCACAGTCAGAATACCTAACCCGGCCGGCATTCGCCGCTTGACCGGAGTCCGGCGTTTGTCTCGCCCCAGCAGGTTGCTGGGGCGATTGTTTTTGGTCCTGACAAACGCTATTTTTGCGGAGCGCGCGTTCTATTGTAGTCGGCAGAGTCCAATCGAAAGTTTAGGATGAACTTTCTGTTTGTACACAATAACTTCCCCGGACAGTTTAGAAACCTCGCCTCCGAGCTCGCCTCTCAACCCTCCAATATTGTCAAAGCGATTGGCGCTGAAACGTCGCGCGGGATCGCTAATGTGACTTCGCACCGCTACCGCGCCCCCGCAACCGACGGCAGCGGGGTACATGCCTTCGCCAGACGATTTGACTCGGAATGCCGGAGGGCGGAGCAGGTCCTGTTTGTGGCGGCGGATCTGGCCGCCTCAGGGTTCCGGCCAGACTTTATCTTTGTCCACTGCGGCTGGGGAGAGAACCTGCCGTTGCGGTCGATATTTCCCAAGTCGAAAATCATTGTCTATTGCGAGTTCTACTACCGACAGGAGGGTCAGGACGTTCATTTTGATCCTGAGGGCTCGTGGCTCGGCGCTGACGGCGCCGTTGGTTTGCATTGCCGGAACGCGAGCACCGTTCTCGCGCTGGTGGAGGCGGATATCGGATTGTCCCCGACGGTCTGGCAGCGCTCCACCTACCCGACCGAGTTCCATCGAAAAATAAAAGTATGCCATGAGGGAATCGACATTCAGCGCCTGCAACCAGACGATTCCGCCGAGGTCCTCACGCCCTCAGGGCGCCGCTTGAGAAAAGGGCAGGAAATTATCACCTTCGTTGCGCGCAGCCTTGAGCCGCTACGTGGTTACCACATTCTCATGCGCGCGCTGCCCGAAATCATGAAGGCGAGACCAAAAGCGGAAGCCATCATCCTTGGGGGCGATGGGTCGTCCTATGGCCCCCCGGCGCCCGAGGGAACGACTTGGAAAAAACTCTATCTTGATGAGAATCGGAAGGGTCTCGATGTGGACCGTGTGCATTTTCTCGGGCTGGCGCCCTACGACACTTATTTAAATATTCTTCGCATTTCTGCCGTTCACATCTACCTCACTTACCCCTTTGTTCTTTCCTGGTCGCTGCTCGAGGCGATGGCGATGGGATGCATCATCGTCGGCTCAGATACGGAGCCAGTGCGCGAAGCGATCGATTCGAGCAGCGGCATTTTGACGCCATTCCTCGACAGTTCACGTCTGGCTTATACGGTCATCAAAGTTCTCTCAAATCGAAAGAGCTACGCAAGACTCGGGGTGCAGGCCAGCGCCGTCGCCGCGCTGCGTTTTGACAAACGCGATCGCATCCCACACATGATGCAGATCCTGGGGCTTTGACGCCGTCGCGCGATCAGCCATAGCGCGCTTCCAGCGCCTCGTTGCTCGCTCAACCAAAGCGCGACATCCGCTGCATGGATCGATTTGCTTCAAACGCTTTGCAGCCGCTGCAGAGCTTCCTCTTTGAGCCCCGCAGCGGCTGCGGCCTCGTACCATCTCCGGGCAACCTCGGCGTCCGGTTCGCCACCGATGCCAGCGCGGTAAAGGTCGCCAAGCCCGAGTTGGGCCTGCGCCAATCCTTGTTCGGCGGCCATCTTATAGAAGGAGAAAGCCCGACTGGCGTCGCGGTCGACACCCTCCCCCTTCAGGAGCATCACGCCCAAATTGAATTGAGCCAACGGGTTGCCTGCATGCGCCGCGCGTTCATACCAGAGGGTGGCTTCAGACAGATCTCGCTCAACGCCCTGGCCGAGGCAATACAAGACGGCCAGCCGAAACTGCGCGCCGGCGTGATCGTTCTCGGCGGCCTTCTTGAACCAATCAGCCGCGGTCTTGGCGTCTTGCGGCACATGAACGCCGTTCAAATATGCTTCTGCAAGCAACACTTGCGCATCCACTTGTCCAGCGTCTGCCGCCGCCTTGTACCAGAATATGGCGTCCTGCGATCCCGAGTCGGCAGATCCCTTCGCGGCCAAAAGATTCCCGAGTTGAAGAAAGGCGGGCAAATGTCCCGCCTCAGCGGATTCCCGCAGGAGCTGCTCGGCCCGCGGCAAATCGACGACAACGCCGAGGCCGTCGCGGTGCAACATGGCCAATGCGGTCCGCGCCGCGGAGTCCCCTTTCTCCGCCGCCTTCGCATACCAGGTCGCGGCGAGATCGGCGTCTCGAGAAACGCCGTCGCCGACCAAGAGACAATAGGCGATCTGAGTCATTGCCGGAACAATGCCACTCTCAGCGGCGCGTTTGTACCAAGAGAATGACTCAGCGTGGTCCTCGGCGACGCCCTGACCCCGCCAGAGAAAAACTGCGATATTGAACTGCGCGCTGAGGTGCCCGCGTGTGGCGGCCCTTAAAAACCATTTCGCAGCTTCACTCAGGCTCTCGGGAAGACCCTCGCCCCGGGCGTACATACGTCCGACGATGAACTGCGCCTGCGGATCTCCGCCTTCGGCAGCTCGACGGAACCAGAGCGCAGCCTCGTCAAGGTTGGGCTCGACGCCGTCGCCGTGACTGTAGAGCTCGCCCAATCCGACCATCGCCGCCGTCACCCCGCCCTTCGCCGCGGCTCGAAGCGCTGTCTCCGCCTTGGCCATGTCCTTGGGCAATCCCTGTCCGCCAAGATAGAGTCCGGCCAAATGGTAGTTCGCTATTGGGTCGCCTGCTTGGGCGGCGCGCCCGAAATAGGCGGCCGCGCCTTCATAGTCCGGCTGACCCAATGTGCCGTCTCGAAAGAGCTTGCCGATCTCGATCTGGGCTGCAACATCGCCCTTGTCCGCCGCCTTGCGGAACCACTCGGCGGCCTTTCCGACGTCTCTTTCAACGCCATGGCCAAAAGCATAGAGGCGGCCAAGGCCGAACTCGGCTTTGGCGACGCCGCTCTTGGCGGCAAGCTCATACCAATGATGCGCTTGGGCATAATCAAGTTCGCATCCGTCGCCGAGCGCATACATGCCGCCGAGATTCGTCTGAGCCTCAGGCTTTCCCCCTTCAGCAGCGAGCTGCGTCCAGTGTTTCGCCTCTGTCAGGGCCTTGGCGACCCGCAAGCCATTTGGGAAGAGGAGGCGAAGGTTGGACTTTACCTGCTCGTCGCCGTCCTCATCCGCAGCCGCCAGCCATCGCGCGATGTCATCGCCGCCTCGGGACGGCTCGTAACCGTTGAGATAGAGGAGGCTCAGTTCAAACTGCGCGTCCAGATGCCCTTTGCCGGCCGCGCGCCGATACCATTCTGCCGCGTCTGGCATATTGCGCAGAACCCCGCGACCCTGCGCATAGAGCCGCGCGATCCGATAATCGGCATCGACCTCGCCGCCAGAGCTGGCTCGCCGCCAGTATTTTAACGCCCTCTCGTAACGCTGAGCCTCGTATGCTTCCCGACCGCGAGCGGAAAAATAGGCGCTCCGCCGTTTCCTTGAAACCAAGCTGCGAAGGGCTCGCAGCGGCAACGCTATCCAGCCCATCACGGCTCACGCATGGCCTCGCCAAGCCCTCGTATGAATCCGCCGAGAAGGAATTTGAACACAGACCTCGTCCCGATCTTGACATCCCCAATTAGAGTCATGCCGGGGATAAGTCGGAAGTTCTCCGGCACGCCGACGAAGTTCATATGATCAATACGGATTCTTGCCCGATAATAAGCCTCGGTGGCCTTGCCGTCGTCATCGGCGGTAAATGCATCTTCGCTGATCCACCTCAAGGTTCCGTCGGCGGTGCCGTGCTCGAAAAAATTGAACGCATCGATCTTCAGCGTGCAGGGATCGCCGGGACGGATAAAACCGACATCGCGACTCGCGATCCGGATCTCGGCCTCCATTGGCGTCCGCAGCGGCACGAGAGTCATCAATGGGTCGCCTTCCTTCAACACCGAGCCCACCGAGATTTTGGCGATGCTCAACACCATCTCCGGCTCAGGCGCCGTCAATCGAACGAGGTCTTGATGCTTCTCCGCCTTGGACAGTTGGGCGCGAGCCGAATCGAGCGCGTTCTGCGCCGTAACGATTTCTTGGCTTACTGCCGAAAACCATTGCTGCGTCAGAGTTTCCCGATCAGCCTTGAGCGAAGCCAACAAGTGCTGAGATTCGACGAGGCTGTTGTGATCGAACTCTCGCGACCGAGTCGCCTCAAGTCGAGACGCCGTCGATTGCAACAGATTCAGCAGACTGCCGGCGCCGCTACGCTGCAACGTCGTGCGCATGTCCTCAATTTGTTGCGCAATCTTCTCTTCGTCTTGGTAGCGGGCGCCCTCCTCTTGCATTTTCTGGATTGTCGCCTCCGCTTGGCTCATTTTCTCGTCGTAACTGTTCAGTTGCGCTTGGTAGGCGGCGGCGCGTTGGTCATAGAGAGAATGCTGCAACGCGTAATACGGGGCGATATAGGAATTGGCGGCGTCTACGACCGCCATGGGCTCGCGACGCTGCTCGGCCGTCGCGCGCGCGATCTGTGCTTCGAGCCCGGCAACCTGCTGCTTCAACTGCTCGACGTCGGCCGTTGTGAAAGTCGGATCAAGGGTCGCCAAAAGCGCCCCCGCCGGGACCCGATCCCCTTCCTTCACGTCGATACTTTTGATGATTGACGGGTCGAGAGCCTGAAATACGCTGGGTGTCTCCGTCGCAACTATTTTGCCGCCGGTGCTCGTGATGACGCGATCGATTTTCGCGAAGAATGTAATGGCCAGCAGCGCGGCCAATAGTCCCACTAATGCGAGCACAGCGATCCTTGCTCGAACCGGCTCCTGCGCTTCGCGAAGGGCGTCCGTTTCCGATTGGAATTGCCGGACGATCATCAGGTTGGCGTCGTTACGCGGCACTGGGTCCTCGTGGTGGCAGGCGAATTGGCCTTACGGCGCCAGTTTTCACATGACGATTTTGCTGGTGCCATAGACCGCTATAGATGTCGCACCGCGCCAACAGCTCCTCATGCTTGCCAACGTCATGCACCTTGCCGCGTTCGAGCACCAGTATCGCATCCGCGGGAACAAGCGAGGATAGGCGGTGAGAAATCACTACCAGCGTTCGACCTTGCGCAATTCTTTGAAGATTGGCGTTGATGATCGCTTCGCTTTCGGCGTCCAAAGCGCTGGTCGCCTCGTCAAGGATGAGAATTCTCGGATTGACGATCAAGGCGCGCGCGATAGCAAGACGTTGTCTCTGACCACCCGAAAGATTGGGCGAACCCTCATAGACATAGGTCTCGTAGCCTCGAGGCAGCTTGTCGATAAATTCCTCAGCGCCTGCGAGACGCGCCGCGAGCACCATTTCGTCGAAGGTGGCGTCGCTCTTGGCGGCAGTGATGTTCTCCCGGATTGTTCCGCTGAATAAGAAGTTTTCCTGCAACACCACCCCGAGACTTGATCGCAAGTGATCAACGTCGTATTCACGCACATCGATCCCGTCGATCTTAATAAGACCCCGATAGTCGGAATGGAGCCCTTGCAACAGACGCGTGATCGTCGTCTTGCCGGAGCCACTACGGCCCATGACGCCCAGTGTTGTTCCCTCCGAAATCTCGAAGGAAACGTCATTCAGCGCAAAGGCTTCAGCGCCCTGATATTTGAAGCGGACATTTGAAAATTCGATTTGGCCTCTCAGCGGCTTTTTCACTGCATGTGACGAGCGTCCCTCTTCCGCTGGCTGATTGACTAATCGACCGACAATTTCAACCGCAAACCGCGCCTCGTCGTACTGATGGATTAGCTGCGCCAGCTGGGTCAGGGGCGCGGCCACGCGCTGGCTCAACAAGAGAAACGCAAACAACGCCCCGACATATACGGGATCATTCTGAGTCATAGCCAAATAGACGCCAATCGCGAACGCGCCGCTCACCAGAAACCGCTCAAGCGGCATTGCGACAGTCTGAATAAGATTCGCCACGACTCCTTCGGCTACCTTGGTCTTAGCAACTCGAGCGACAAGGACGTCCCACTCCTTTCGCTGCCGGGCATCAAGCGCCAAAGACTTGACGGTGCGAATTCCATGGATTGTTTGCACGAGAAAAGATCCTCGCGCGGTCTCAGCTTCGATCACCTCCGCAGTGCGTCGCCGATAAGGCGGCAGCATGACGACGATCCAACCGAATATGAAAACACAGCACACGAACACGATCGCGGTCATGATGGGACTGAAGAAAAACATCACCGGGAAGAAAACCAACAGTACGAATGAATCCAAGACCGTGCCGAACAGTTGACCGGTTAAGAAATTGCGAATTTTCCAGATTTCATTCATGTCATGCAATACTTTGCCAACTGCCGTGCGCTCGAAGAAATCAACCGGAAGATTGAGGACTTTATCAAACATGTAGGTTGATAGTTTGACGTCGACACGGCTTGTTAGATGCAGAATGAGATAGCGCCGTAACGCGGCGAAGGTAATTTCAGAGCCAACAAGAATCGCCATTGTGGTGCATAAAACGACGAAAGTGTTCATGCTTTTGTAGTAGAGCACCCTGTCTGTCATTAAGCGCCAAAAGATGATCGGCGACAGCGCAAGAAAACTCATCGTCACGGCGGAGATCGCGACATCTCGTACGATCCGACGCTCCCGAAAGACCAACGTTGCTATCAAGCCTAGGCTAAAAGGCTTCGTTTCATCCGCGAGGTCGTAGTTTCGTTTAACGACAACAACGTCGCCATTCCAAACGTTTTCAAACCGCGTCCGGTCGATCGTGAACGCAGATTCAGCCGTAGAACTAGGATCCTCCAGCACCACAGCTGATATGTGCTCACTATTGCCAGCATGCCGCAACACCATTGCGGCTCCGTTTTTTAGAAAGACAATCGCCGGCAGGGCTTTCTTCAGCTGCACAAGCCCGTTCCAATTAAGCCGCACATGACGCGCCGCAAGTCCAGCCTTGAGAGCGCAAGCGACAGTCTGACCGACGGAAACTTGACTACTCAAAAAAAGATTGTCGTGAATCAGCTGCGAAGTCGTCAAATGAAGACCATGTCCACGAGCAACAATGACGAGGCAATCCAGCGCGGACGGCTGTTGATGTTCTAATCCTAACGGTAGACTAGACGATGGATGTTCCGGCAAAATAATTACTCCGTTTATACCATCATATACGTCAACAAAATGCCGGGTGGTTCTAGGTAGTGCGGCAACCAAGATAATTTCGGCTGTATGGACAGGGAATTCTTACGTCGTTTTCCGCCGACTGTCACGGACTGTCTGAGATCGCGCGTGATCGGAACATTCTAACATACGATGTTGGTTAGCAGCAACCGCGTCAAGGCTGCAATAGTCAGTGACGAGCGGTTGGCTCCGAGAGAGAGGGAAAATCTACCCGAATTGTCTATCTCGCGCCCAGCGGCGCGGCCAGTCGGTTAAGTGACCTCGTCGTTGATAGTCCAAGCACGAGCGGTCGACTATATCAATGCCAACCGACGATCACCCTTTTGATCCCGAAGTCGGGGAGCTCCGCATCGAGGTGATCACTCTGGACGACGGCGCGAGCTGAGCGCGGAAGACTAAGATTGTCGCGGGGTGAGGCAGTTCCTCACCCGCCGCCGCGCGGAACATCTCCCGACTGGCGTGTCAGTTTCCGGAGTGGCTCACGTGTCGATATCCCTCGGGCGCAGGGTTGACGTGCCGGCCCGACCGGACCAGGAGCTCTACAACCGCCATGCATACTGCGCGGCGAAACGCGCATCCGTCGATTTGCTCCATGCGCTCGCGCAAGCGGGGGACCGCCGAAAAAGTTCCAACGATAGCTCCGCCGTCAAAGCGCATCGCTCGACCGCACCCGGAGAGGGGCGACATTCAGGTTACCGGTCGCTCGCGAGGCACCGCCGCGCGGTGCTGCTTGCACAACTTTAGGGCCTCAGCCTGCCTGGTGACAAACGTTATGACGCTAACGCCGTCCCTCGGCAGGGTCGAAGAACGCGGCGCAATGTCCAACCTTCCGCCCAAGACCAACTCCAAATTGAACAACCGCCTAGCAGCCTCTCTCTATAACACAATCGCTACACCAGCGAGCGCATTGTTCTTCAGCACTTTGAAGGTCGATCCGCGGCGAGCGCATGAGGCGATCGAGATTGTCGCGATCCTAGGTGACCGGAAGAGCGGTCGACCTTTCGCCGATCACCCACTGGCGTGTCCCAACGTCGTTCGTTCAACGCGCACCGCGCTCAAGGCGTCATTCCCAACCCTAGCCGAGGGCGACCTCAAACAACATTGTGCAATGACACAGTATGGTTAGCACACACCGCCGCGCAGCTACGGTACAAAGCGAGCGAAAGCAATGCTCTTACCCATTCGCGCCGCTTTGTCGAACAGATCCGCCTCGAGACTCGCGCAAAACGGTGTCATCCGCCCGGCTCTGATATTTGGCACCCGCACGACGTCAACGCAACGAAGTGCCCATATCGGGCCGGATGCGCCAACCAGGGCCGCAAGGCGCTAACGTGTAACGCCGACCACCGACGCGGCGCAGGTCAATATTAACCTCACCAAACCCTCTTGATCTCAAAGCACGATTATGCCTGTATTTGACGGTGACGGCTTCGCGACACACTAACGCCTTTTCGAAGGGAATCGCTGTGGCATTGACCCGGTCCGAGGTTTTAATGTCTTCGTTCCTAGGCAACGTTGAAGAGATAGCGAACGACGCAATTCGAGGTTGGATTCTAGCTACCGATGATCCTTCGCGTCACTGCATTGTAGAGCTGAGAGAGGCGGGTCGAGTACTGACTAGAGCTGTCGCGTCGGACTTCCGACAGGACTTACCTGAGGATAGCGGTGGCGACGGTAACTGCGGCTTCTCGCTCCGCATTCCCAGCTCCCTGCGTGATGATAAAGAACATGTGCTTCAAGTTGTCGAGGAATCGAGTGGCCGAGTCTTGATGGAAGATTCAATAACGCTCCGCTTACCCTCAGAGACGGCTGGCGCCGGTGTGGCGGGCACAAGCAGCGAAATACTTGAGATGGCCGCCCTACCCTCACCCGTCCGGCTGGACGATGGCGTCGGCCAATGTGTGCTACGAACGCCGATTAGACAACGTCAGGGGCATGTACGAAACGGTCTCGCGCTCATCTCGACATCCAATTTTCTACCGTTTGCGAAATTGACTGCAAAGACGTTCCTGACGTACCATTCGGATTTTGAGGTGTTTGTTCTCATTGTCGACGGCGGCCAGGAACAACAAGCCGCATTCCCGGAAGGGACCATCGTTCGATTGATGGATCTTGGACTTCGAAACGCTGAGTGGTATTCGGCAAAATACACTTCCTCGGAATTCGCTAACGCTCTGAAGCCAGTCTTTCTGTCGTACTTAGGGCAATTCGTTGAAAGTGTTATTTACCTGGATTGTGACATAGCGGTGTTCAGTCCGATGACCGAAATGCTCACTCTTCTCGAGAATCATAGCTTAGTCTTAATTCCGCACATGCTAACACCCGCTCCACGACCTGAGCAATTTTGGGTCCATCCGACCCGCGCCGATACCTTTCACGCGGGACTGATAAATGCGGGATGTTTCGGCGCGAGGTTGGGGGAGTGCGAACAATTTCTTCAAGATTGGGAGGAAATGAATTTCGCAACTGGCGCATTCTTCGACGGCGCGGGTTCCCAAACCGATCAGCAGCATCTCAATTGGGCGCTAATATCTGTGCCGAATGTCTGCGTATTGACTGACGATCGATACAACGTAGCTTATTGGAATTTGCACGAACGCGATCTGCGCGTCTCTGCATCCGACCAGGGGAGTCGATTTTCGGTTGGGGGAAGGCCTTTGGCATTCTTCCATTTTAGCGGATATGATGTTCACGATAGGCTGAGACTTTCCAGGCACGACTCTCGCCACTCCGTCTATAATTTCCCCGCAGTTGCCGAGCTCCTAAACTGGTACTCTGATGAGATCCTAAATAGCCCTTGCGTAAGAATGTTGCATGCGCCTTATCAATTCGACAGACTGGCCAACGGTTTATTACTGGAGCGTTTCCTACGTCAGATTCTCAAAAAGTACGAAACCTACATTCCGAAGTATGATTGCCAAAGTGTCGCAGGCGCGGATGCTCTTTGCGGCTTCCTGATGGATCCTCTACCAGCGACGAGATCGATGCTGCCTTTAATTGCCGCAGAGATCTACGACGCCAGGCCTGACCTGCAAACCGCATTTCCGAACGCGCACACTAACTCGTCGGCCGAATTTCTCAGATGGTTTTTTCATCACGCCGGTAGCGACTTCGGAATTGGCGTTCAGTTTCTTGTCGATCGGTTTCGTCGAACGCTTGCCTCGGACTCGGTGCGAGGCTTTGCTGAGGAGGTGTTGACTGTCTTAAACATTTCGGCTTTTCGATTTTTAGGGCCGGATAGAGTGACCGCGGTCCATCGGCTGAGGGTCCTTGGTAGAGGCGATCTGGCCGACAGTCTGGGAGAGGCCGCCACTGAATGGGTCTTCTTTACCGATGTCTCGGCATCTCTGGAGATATACTTGCGCCGTCCCGATTTGCAGGCGGCCTACCCAGACATCTTGGGCGAGGATCACGATGGCTTCGTCGAATGGATGGTAAACCACGCTCCACGGGAGCTTAGATGCCCAGCAATCGTAGCCGAGAGATTTCGGGGTCGGACATCGTCCGCCTGCCTGCCGCGGATATTCTCTTACCTGGCGCGGCAGGAGCATTTGGCGGAGTTATGTCGAGCATCAATGCTCTTCGATGAAATTGATCTTCTGCTTCGAGCGTTGATCAGAGACGCCGGCGAGGGGCTGGAATACGATCTCGAGGATGTAGTGGTATTTCGGTTCGTTCATCGGAACGCTCGGCACTTGTTAGTGCCCATTTACCTTGAGTTGCCTTACTTACGAAGACAAGTCGGAGCCACACGCGTTCAGGAAAGTAATGTGGCGCAATTGCCAGCGGAAATTCGCGCTCAAGTGTGGGCACGCATCGGATGCGAGGTGCATGCATCATGTTTTGAAAGATTTGAATCTCTTTTGGAAGAAGAAGTTCGTAAATGGAGTGCGAAATTTCTTAATCGCTCCGGCGACGTCTTCGAATTTCTGCGCGACGCCCGGCGAGGTAGAAGCGCGCTTAGCATGATTGAATTACCCTACCGCACCGCGATTCGACGTTTGCCCCTGGATGATTCGCTATCCGAGGCGTATGAAAACCGTTTGATCTCACGTCGGCACAAACCTGGCGTCAATATTTTTGGCTTTTTCGCCTCTGACATTGGAGTCGGCGAGTCATCGCGAGGACTGGCGCAAGCCATCTCTAAGATAAGGCCGGTTAATCGGATACCACTACACACGAGCCAAGTGCAAGATGGAACAAAACTAACTAGTCTGTTTCAAAGATTTGACTACCTAACCGATACAAATGTGTTCGTCAGCTATCCTCATCAAAGAGAGGATTTGCTCAGTTTTGTTCGGCCAGAGCAGATCGCAGGTCGAAGAAATATTGTTCACTTAGCGTGGGAGCAAAAGGACGCCAATCCTTGGTGGCGTGTGGTCTACGATCGGTACGACGAAATCTGGACAATTTCCAACTTTGCCGCAATTCCCTTTCGCAAGATGTTTCCGGACCGCGTGCGAGTAGTTCTGAATGTGTTGGATTTTGATAGTTTCCCCAAGTGTGAGGAGGAAGGTCACACGCGACTTGGGGGTGATCGGCTTAAATTCCTTTTTGTTTTCGATGCGGGGAGCTCGATGGAGCGTAAGAACCCCGAGGCGGTAATTGACGCTTTCGTCCGAGCGTTCAAAGGAACGCGCCATCAAAGACGTGTAATGCTAACGCTTAAGGTTGGGGGAATGAGCCGCCCGGATCATTCCGCACGGGTCGCTCGTCTTAAGTGGAAAGCGGCTCTCTCGGGGCTCGATATCCGCTTTGATAGCAGACAGCTTCACCGAATTGACATGTTGCGGATGATTGCCTCGGCTGATTGTTATGTATCGTTGCACCGTTCCGAGGGATTTGGTTATACGATGGCCGAGGCGATGTTCTATTCAGTTCCTGTCGTCGCGTCCGGCTATTCCGGGAATCTGGATTACATGACGCCGGAAAATAGCTTTCTGGTTCCGTGTAGGGAAGTCTATGTCAAAAATGCGGATGGTCCGTTTCAACGCGGCTCGATCTGGGGCGAACCCGATGTAGATATTGCAGCAGAGCTCATGCGTGGAGTAGCCGAGCAACCGGCCATTGCGATGACGTTGGGCAAGCGCGGGCGAGAAACGGTGACGAAAATGTTAGACGCAAACGCCGTCGCGGAAACAGTAAGGACATGTTTCTAAACATGTCACGTTTCTCGCCGTGTGATAGTCGCAAGGTAACCCATTCGTGGCGGAGAGGGCGTACGTGAAAATCGATGGCAATATAGACCGTTACGATGAATATGGGTTTGCGGGCTGGATCCTTGACCGCGATAATCCGCGAGCTCGAGTGACGCTGCTGGTTTGCAGAGGCTCCTCGTTATTGGGCGTTTGCGTTTCGGACCAATTTGCGCAGGTTTCAATCGAAGGAACTGTTGGCAATCACTGCGGCAATCTTAGATTTTCGTTCGACAGCCGGTTAGACTTGCCCGCATTGGAAGAAGTCTACGTCATCGTTCCAAATACACTCTATTCGTTCTCGCTTCGTCTGGGTCGACTGGTTGTCAGGGGATCAGCAAAAGCTCTCTACGATCAAGTTGTAAAAAATATAAGCTTAGAAGGCCGCTCACCTCGAAAGTTTAGCAAGTGCATTTTACACATTGGTACAGAAAAGAGCGGCTCGACATCGGTTCAAGGCTGTCTTGGTCTCAATCGCGATGTATTCGGTAGTAGCGGATATTTTATCCCGAAGAGCGTCGCCGTCCATGACGCGAGCACCATTATGCATAGACCCCTCGCGATGATATCCTTAGATGAAAACAATTTTGATGATGATCTACGCCGAGATAGTCGCGTGGTCGATTCCGATAGCTTGGCGCAAGCACGATTGGAATTATTTTCAAGACTGAGTTTTGAGACCGAATTGGCGCCGCCAGACTGCGATACATTAATTGTTTCCAGTGAACATTTTCACAGCAGGTTGCGAACGAGAGAGGAAGTTCAAAACTTGAAGGATTTCCTTGACTATTTTTGCGAAAGCTACAAGGTTGTGGCATATTTACGTCCTCAGCATGAAGTGGCGATGAGTCGTTATGGCATGTTGATCGCGACCGGCGTTTGCAACATAGACATGTTCCCTCCGTTTCCTACCCCTGAAGGTTATGCAAAGAGTGTACATGCGGATCAAGCATACTTCGATTATTGGTCTTTACTGGCGCGCTGGGGAGAAGTATTCGGGGAACGGACGATCAGTCCTAGGATCTATAGCGATTTTGGCGGTGACGTTGTAAGCAATTTTATTTCTGATCTGTCTCTAAAGGGACCTCTTGTACCGACATCTCGCCGAAATACCAATATCTCGCCCAGCGCGCAGGCGCTGATGATTGCTTTCTATCGATCTCTTGAGGAACAACAGCAATCTGGTAAATCGATGTTGCGCCATAGAGTACACAGCGCTGTTCGCGATCGCTTCTCTGGAGAGGGACCAACCCCTACTCGCTCTGAGGTCTTGGCGTTCCTCGATGTATTCGCTGCTGGAAATGAGATGGTGAGGGAGCGTTGGTTCCCTGAGAGGCGTCAATTGTTTGACATAGATTTCGAGAAATATCCCACGATGCGTTCAGAGGTAACTTTGGCCGGAGACGAGATGGCGCGGATGTTCGTGGAAGTAATGCTTACGGACCAGCGGGCAGGATTCCGGCTCTCTGCCGAGGAACTAAATAGAATAAAGTTGGGATTAGCCCCTTATTGTGATTCGTGACGTCAGCGCGCAAAATGAACTCAACACCGATCGAGCCTTGCGTGGGCGCGCGCCAGATAGAACTCAGACTATAGACAGACCCCCCGCGCTCAATCATTCCGCGGCGTGTTGATTAGCTTGTTCGTAAGCGCTGTTTTGAGGGCACCTTTTTTGGGTGATGGCGAGCGGCGATATTGGGAGCGTATTGGAGCTCCGACACATGTCGATTTCAGAGCATAAGCATGTGTTGGAGCCGACGCTGGCTCAGCGTATTGAGGTCTTCACTGGGACGGGACGACGGCGGAGTTGGACGGCAGAGCAGAAGGCGGCGATTGTCGCAGAGAGTTACGCGGACGGCGTGAAGGCCTGCCAGGTTGCCCGGCGGCATGGATTGACGCCTCAACAACTGTTTGGCTGGCGCCGTGAGGCGCGCGCTCACGTTTCGGAGCCGGCTTCGGCTTTGTTCGTTCCCGCGATGATCGAAGCGCCGCTGGCGGCGCAGGAGAGATCGGAGCGCGATTCCTTGCACGCGCCGGCGATTGAGCTCGAGATCGATGGCGTGACCGTTCGTGTTGGCCGCGGCGCTGAGGCGAAGATCGTCACGGCCGTGATTCGTGCGCTGAAGGCCGGCGCGTGATCGGGCCGACGGGTGCGGTCCGGGTTATGGTGGCGACAAAGCCTGTCGACTTCCGCAAAGGAGCGGAAGGGCTGGCGGCGCTGGTGCGCGAGGACATGAGGTCTGATCCGTTCTCGGGCGCTGTCTACGTTTTCCGGGCCAAGAGAGCGGATCGGGTGAAGCTGATTTTCTGGGATGGAACGGGCGTTTGCCTGTTCGCCAAGCGGCTCGAGGATGGCGAGTTCCGCTGGCCGAAGATCGAGGATGGCGTCATTCGACTGACGGCGGCGCAGCTGTCCGCGCTGATCGAAGGTCTCGATTGGCGCCGCGTGCATGAATCGAAGGAAGTTCTCGCACCGACCGCCGCCGGCTGATCTGCGACAGAGTGAATCACCGGCGATTCTCGCGTCGCGCTGAGCCGGCGAATGTGATCTGATTCTCAACATGCCGCCGATCACCGACGCGCTTCCCGACGATCCCAGTACGCTGAAGGCGATGCTGATCGCCGAGCTCGTCCAGAATGAACGGCTTCGCCAGATCATCAAGGAGTTGCAACGTCATCGCTTTGGCCGAAGAGCCGAAACGCTGCCGGAAGACCAACTGCTGCTCGGGCTGGAAGAGGCCGAGCAGACCGAGGCCGCCGGCGAGGCTGAGGCGGAACGGATTGCCCCGCAAGCGCGCGCTGAACGCGCCACAAGGCGTCGAATGAATCGAGGCTCGCTGCCGGCGCATCTACCGCGCGTCGAGACGGTCGTTGATATTGAAGATAAAGCCTGCCCCTGCTGCGGCCATGGGCTGCATCGGATCGGCGAAGACGTGAGCGAGCGGCTCGACGTCATCCCGGCGCAGTTCAAGGTTCTCGTCGTTCGCCGACCTAAATACGGTTGCCGGGCCTGCGAAGAACTCGTCGTGCAGGCGCCCGCGCCGGCGCGGCTGATCGAAGGCGGCATTCCGACCGAGGCGACCGTCGCCGAGGTGTTGGTCTCAAAGTATGCCGACCACCTCCCTCTTTACCGCCAAGCGCAGATCTATGCCCGCCAAGGGATCAATCTCGACCGCTCCACCTTGGCCGACTGGGTTGGTCGGGCCGCCTTCCTGCTTCGGCCTATTCATGAGCGCCTTCTTGCGATGCTCAAGAGCTCGGCCAAGCTCTTCGCCGACGAGACCACGGCGCCGGTGCTTGATCCGGGACGAGGGCGAACCAAGACCGGACAGCTTTGGGCCTATGCGCGCGACGATCGGCCGTGGGGCGGCGATGATCCGCCTGGCGTCGCCTATGTCTACGCCCCGGATCGCAAAGCCGAGCGGCCTACAGCGCATCTTGCCGGCTTCAAGGGCGTGCTGCAGGTCGATGGCTATGCCGGCTATCGTGTGCTGGCTGACCGTGGCGATATCGCGCTCGCTTTCTGCTGGAGCCATGTGCGGCGACGATTTTACGAACTCGCCTCTGCCGGACCTGCGCCGATCGCCAGCGAAGCGCTCGAACGGATCGGCCGCCTCTACGCCATCGAGAAGGACATAAGCGGCCACACCGCCGAAAAGCGTCGCGCTGTGCGCCAAGAGAAGAGCCGCCCGATCCTCGAGGAGCTCGAGCCATGGCTGAGCGAAAAGCTTGCGATGATCAGTCAAAAGACAAAGCTCGCCGAGGCGATCCGCTACGCGCTCTCGCGTTGGGAGGGTCTGACCCGCTTCATCGACGACGGCCGCGTCGAAATCGATTCCAATGTCGTCGAGCGCTCAATCCGTCCCATCGCACTGAACCGGAAGAATGCCTTATTCGCCGGCTCCGACGGCGGCGGCGAACATTGGGCCGTCATCGCGTCGCTGATCGAGACGTGCAAGCTCTGCGATCTCGAGCCTCACGCTTATCTGACCAACGTTATCACCAAGATCGTCAATGGCCACCCGAATAGCCAAATCGATGATCTCTCGCCTTGGGCCTACATCACCGCGCACGCTCTCAAAGCCGTGGCCTGAAAACGTCGCTTACACTTGTTCCGGGCATCTCTGGACTATAAGTCGAGTCTGCCTTGAGCATTATAGATGCCTTCCGGGAGCCGATTGTAGCTATGAACTCCTGGGGGTTCAGTTGAGGATCGTCACCGAATGCGCGTGAAGAAGACAAGGGGATCCCCTCGAATTGAAATGCTCATCTTCGTCGTCTAGCGGTGATGAGGCAATTTTCATTTATGGTCGACACGGAGAAAAGCGCCAGGCCATTGCAATATATTGTTTCTCCCTTCGTATGGAATACATACGGATTGATGGACATTGTGTACGAAGTATTAGCGAACGGCGTTGAGTTCTGATAGATGGTCGTAACAAACTGGCCGATGATCCCCGATATTTCCCCCGAAGTTGTTGATATCGATGCTTGAGTGAAATTGACCTGGGTGGTAATCTCTCCACTGACAATTATTGTCGCCCAAACATCCCAATCTCCGGCTGACAATGTTAGCGAGGTCAATGGTGTAGGGATATTGTACAACATGCCTGAGCGGCCACCGGCCGACAGAACTTCACCGATCTCGCCCCTCGGCGCCCTGGAGCCGTCGGTAACGCCTGTCCAGCCGAGGGAGGAACCGTTGTCGATTGGCCCAGTAAGATTCGACCAATTGCTCGTTGGGAACCCAGATCCCAAATACACTGTGCCGGTCGAGTTTCCTATGGTGGACGGCGTATTCAATATCTTACCGAGAGAGTTTCCGTTGTTCGCTAAATGCATGTCGACGTCGTAAAACGTCGCCGACGTTACACCACTATCTGTTTTAATGATTGAGTTCGAGGCGAACACAAAGTGGTCGGCGTACCTAAATCCGATGAAAGACGGAGCAGCCGTAGGTCCCGTTAGAAAAAAAATGTCAGTGAGAGCCGTAGCTTCGAAATGGATATTGAAGTCGTAATTCCAATTGTGTGAGCCGGGCTCGGTATATAGCGCTATCCCGTACGGAACAGCACCGGTCACATTGTACGCGTAGCCGCCTCTGAAATGCAGATCAGAAGCGCCGCAAATCCATATCGGTACGCCGCCGCCGCTCTGTACGAACACACCGGTGTCAAAATCATTGTGCGCCATGGACTGTTGCTTGTCCACAGGGGCGTTTTCAGCTATGAACGGGCTATAGATGTTGAAGTGGTTACACCCATCTTCGATCAGCGCGTACGAAAGCGGTCCGGGCGCAGAATTCTGAAGGTTCGGGAGGTTCCATTCGGTGGACTCTGACGAAAAGTTCAATTCTGAGGCAAGCGCAAAAGCGCCGGTCGTCCGCACGTTATCAAAGACATTTCCGTCGGCATTGCTTAACGCTGCCGTATCAATGCGCCCATGCTGTAGACCAACATTTGGAATGTTGGTACTGTCGCCCCACACTGTTAGACTATGAATCCTCATATAAGAAGAGCCGAGTAAATCAACCACGGCTCCGCCGGAGACCGTTGCGACAGGAACCGAAAATCCTCTTACTCCTCCTATGTCAGCGCTCGCGGCAGAAAGAGTGTTTCCCGGAACGTAGGCGCGGCCACATGGACCCGACAAGGTCACGGACCTGACGCCACCGGCTGAAACGACAAGGGATGCCGCTATGCAGCCGGAACCGGACCCGCCAGTAAGTGGCACATTGGTATATGTCGCATCTGAGCCGCCAGACCCGGCGGCTATCGTGCCGAGAGTCCCCACTGGTCCGGCAGGGGCGAAAGCGCCGTGAATAACCGAGCCGTTGCCCTGAATATCGACGTAGTCTCCGTGGGTGAACCCCGTAAGATCAATTGACGATAGAACGAGGCAAGTTCTGCCGGGTGGGAATTGAAGTGAGCCCTGTCCGGCAGCCCGGAGAGCTGCGGTTGCGGTGTTGATCGCTGCCGCATCATCGGTGAAATTGTCGCACTTCGCTTTGTACGGAGCCGCCATGACATTTATCGTTGCAGGCGGCGCGCCTGTGTTAGTCGCCAAGCCGCCCGAATCCGCTTCGCCAACGCCGTCGGCGGCATTGGAGCCAGCGAGCCGGGCCAGCGGTCGAAGGGCGCCTGCAAACGCCGACTGGCTGCAAAGCAGGACAAGGGGGATGAGTACAACAAGTGCCACATGGAGGATGCGGTTGTTCATCAGAAGCTCACCATGAGGTCGACGGTCTGGATTTTGCTCCTTATATCATAAAACGCAGCCGGCCTATTGACGGGGGCGCGCCCTTGAGCACCAGGTCGAACTCAGTTTGGGTCGTCGCGGCGCTCGAATATTCGACGAGGCCGGCAAACTGGTCCATAGATCTTCGCGCCAGGCAATACGCCGCCGGCCTATCAGAACGACGGGACGCCGACCACGGAATGCAGCGACTGATATGGCGTTTTCGTCCTTCGGATGAACGAGTGTCCCCAGTGATCACACAAAGAGCGTTTTGTAGGTGGCGGTACGTAGCTGTCGACGCCCGATCGACGCCCGGCTTTGATCTTATTCGAATGCGAGAGTCAGTCGGCCCTTTTGAGAAACACTGCGTGGCGTCGACCTTGGACACAGAAGCTTCCCGGCCGCGCGGCGGCTGTCACTGGCACTCATATCCCTACTCATCCAGCATGTGTCCCGCGGGAGCTTCGACACTTCCGGATGCCGTCGTACCCGGGCCACCAGTCCGCAGGCTTTGAAGGATGCGAAGGAATTACGAAATAAGGCAAGCTGAGCGTCAAATCCCGTGCCAATTCACTTGGCTTCGAACTCTTTGTGTTTGAGACATTGCCGCTTGCGACATTACCCAGCGGCGATGGAGAAAAGTGTGACGCAGGGTTTTGTGTGCCCTCTTCCGCTTCGCTTGCCGCCGGCAGGGGGAATTCGTATCCTCGTTGGCAGATGAGTGAGGAAAGAGAGAAATCAATGCCTGCGAAGCATTACGCCAATTATCCAGTGGTTCCCGGCGATACAAACGATTTTGTGACTGTTCCTAAGGGCACCAAAGGCCTTGCAGTCTGGGGACCATATCAACATCTTGATCCAGGAAGATACGACGTTACTTTTGAAATCGTGCCGCTGGAATTTGAGGATCAGGACCATGCTTGTTGCGTCATCGATATTGCCGCCGATGTAGGCAAAGAGATTCTTTTGCAACGAAGTATATCTGTGCGGCATTTGGTCGATTGCCAAAATCAGATCACGGTGACGTTTGACCTGCTGAAGTCATCGCGTGTTGAATACCGGGTGGCCGCGACCGGGGCGACAAGCTTTCGAGTTGGATATCGCAGACTGGCCTACCCGATCGAGCTGAGAGGTCAATCTTCGCGCATCGAACAGAACCCGCTCTATCGCGAAAACTATGACCGAATTATCGTGCTTGAGGCGGGCGGTGTCAGATTTTCCATGGGCCAAGAGACGCTGATCGCGCGCGTGAATGGTCTCGTCGTCGAAGTCGAGAACTCCGAGGATCTGCAACTGCTCGACGAGATATTTCTCTCCAACGAATACAACATATTACCGATTCGTCGTTCAGTCGCTATCGACATCGGGATGAATATTGGTCTCGCCTCTCTAGCGTTCGCATGCAATCCTAGAGTTGAGACGGTGTTCGCCTACGAGCCTTTCGCGGCCCCGTTCAAACGCGCGATTCAGCATTTCCGACTAAATCCTGATTGTTCGGCTCGCGTGCGCCCGATGAACTGTGGCCTGGCCGACCGGGAAGAAGAGCTTGAGATAAGGAGCAATTCGGGCGCCACGATCGGCGTGTCAATTCGTGGCGCTACGTCGGGCAATCTGGAGCGGATTCGAATCCGAGATGCCGCGCAAGAGTTGGGGCCGAAGATCGACGAAGCCAGCCGACGAGAGCTAGGCGTCGTTATGAAGATCGATTGCGAGGGCTCGGAATTCGCGATCTTCGAGTCGTTGAAGCGTGCATCTCTATTTGAAAAGATCGACGCATTTATGATCGAATGGCATAGGTGGTGGTCGGCCGACATGACTCAGGCGAACCTTATTGCCCCGTTGCAAGAGGCCGGATTCATTGTCTTCGACCGTACGAACCCGGTAAATCCACACGCTGGGTTTTTGCAGGCCGTTCGCGCCGCGCGTTGAGGGAGGGGAGCCCTTGAGAAGGACCGAAGTTGGTAGGCCGACGCGTACTCCGGAGACCATTGGCCGACGCTCGAAATAGACAAGAAGCGCGTAGTCGAGGCACGAGCGCCTTGGCATATAACTATGTCGACTGACGATCATATATCTAAGCCTGGAGTTGGCGCGGCGCAGGGGATGCGGAGTGATGGCGGGCCGAACATAAGGTCGCGATTTTGAGGTTCCGAAACTTCGACCATGACTGCGTCGGCCTTCGCCAGCCGGCATCTTGAAGGGCAGCCTGTGACCCGCCCAGACTGTCGCGATCTATCGCCATTAAGAAAGGGCGTTAGAGCGCTTAGGATCAGCGCTCGGCGGCGCGGTTCCTGTGACGACGTCATAGAGGGGTGACTGAACTCGCCATCCTCAATCCGCTGGCGAACGGGCAAACGCCCGTCGGCGGAAGATCAGCTTCACCCGATCCGCTGTCCGCGGCTCGGAAGACGCAGATGACACTCGATTCAAGGCTGCGCCGCGAAATGAGCCGTCACAAACTCGCAGTTCGGTGAGAGATTGAGGATTGGCGCTTTTCGAACCTTTGTGATCGTTTCCATAACCGTACTTCGGGATCACCTTTGATAAGGAAGCGGGTGCGGAGCTCCCATATCAATCCGAGCGCGTCGACTTTATCGATCGGACGCGCTGGGGTAACCTTGGCGGCCATGCTAACGCGGTATACGGTACTCCATCTAAAGACAGGAGGGGGCTGTAAAACGGATCATTCGCTAGCGCATCTGGCCATTTTTCGCGCAGAGCTCGTAATTCACCGGAGAACCGAGCGGAACGATCAACCCCCCGCTCCACGCCTCGGCTGGCAGACTCGCGATGAATTAGGCGCGCATGCGGGGTGAATATCACTCGATGCCCGCATGCGCGCTGCTTGAGACAATAATCCACATCGTTGAAGTTTACGGGAAATCGAATTTCGTCAAATCCTCCGACCATTTCGTAGTGCTGCCGGCGCGTAGCAAGACATGCTGCAGTCACGGCACTCACTTCCCTCGCGACACACAGTAAATCCGCATAACCCGGTGCATCGTCTATTACTTCGTTGAATGCATGGCCTGCCGCATATCCAAGTCCCAGCGTAACACCGCCATGCTGCACAACCCCGCTCGGCCACAATAACTTAGCGCCAACCGCTCCGACATCGTGCTCGACCAGTCGGCCGAGCATCTCCTCTAGCCAATCGTCTTCAAGCGCCTCGATATCGTTATTGAGCAAGAGAAGCACTTCACCCCGAGCGACCTGAACCCCGCGATTGTTGAGCCGCGAATAATTGAAAGGCCCCGGTACCCTAAGTATTTGGGCACCGGTCGAGGTCAGTTTATCGAAAAATGTCAGAGTCGAGGGGTCTGTCGTTTCGTTGTCAACAATGATTAGCTCCGAATCAACACGACTTAGTGCTCCTTCAATTGATTCGACGCAGGAGCGCAGCAAATCGACCCGGTCGCGGGTCGGGATTATCACGGAAACGCTCATAGGAGCGGCAACGCGGCGAACTCGCACGGCTGGCAAGGTCGCGGTTCCCTTGACTGGCGAAGTGGTGGCCAACACGCCGCGATCCACCAAATGCGCGACACTCCCGCGCCCAAGCCTCGAAGTCGCGTCGGCACGATCCAGGGTTGGCAGGCGAGCCGCAAATCCCTCTGCATGAACCACTTTGGTTCCTTCACGACCATCCCTACCGACAGCGTGAAAAAACAACGCAAATAAGTCACTCACCCCATGAGATAGAGCTGAAATTGCAGTTTCACGCCGAATGGCGAATAGAAGCGTCGCGTAGCCCTGCTCAAGCAGACGCTCGTAACTAAACTCTGGAAGCGCGATCGGTAAGGACGCTCCATTCTCGTCCTGAACAATTAGGTCGGCATACGCGATGTTCGCCCTGGATTCGTCATGTAGACATGCTAGCAATAACCCTAATCCTCCCGGTAAGAATTTCGCACCTGCAAGCGTAAAGACCAGAATTTCGGCTGCTTGAGTGTCTTTTTCTAAAACACGGAGCAGATCATCAGAACCGAACGTCGTTTGCCCACCTTCACACGGCGGTTGGAAAGCAATCCAATTGCGTTCACCGCCGAGGCTGGCGAGCGTCACGTCACAAGAGCCCTCGCCCACAAGAACGATTCCTGAAAGCGCCGAAATAGGGCGAGAAACAATCGGAAAGCGGTCAAGCCAACCTTCCAAATGCGAAAATGGCAAAGATTGCGGTAAAAGCCTATCGTACACCTCTCCCCTCAAGATCTCCTGCCCCATGGAAAGATTACCGAGTAGGAAATTCCGCAGTCCATCGACAAACGCAACCACAATGAGCGGGGACCCATCCAGCGGTACACCGTCTTCATTTGTTACATCAATTCGATGAACGTCCCCGTCAGCGAGGAGACCTGGCAGATGCAAATCAAATCCATGGGCGAGAGTGTCCTCTCTGTGGCCGCCGAGATGAGTCCAAGTTTCCGCCCGGCCGCCCGCAATCTCGACACCGGCAAGCCATGCATGAACCGAAGGAGGCTCACCCGACGCCTTAGGACTTATCCATCCCTGGAGTCGTAAGCCTCCAAGCCATCGAACAAAGCCGATGACCTGTGGCTCCAAGTCCGACACAACCTCGCCGCGCAGAGCGAGGAGACCTCCCAAGCCAATATCTAAATTCGCGAGCCGTACTTCAACATGTCGGTGATCAACCACAAGAGGTACGCTGAAATAGAATCCGCAGCGCCGGGCCGGCTCGTCATCTTCGCGGAGCGACGATACAAATAGGTCGGCCCTCGTCGACGCGATTGGGGCGGCATCTATCCAGAGTTCGACAACAAACCGACGTTCGAAATCGACAATGTCGTAAACGTACCCGACGACCGCATTGGGTTCGACCGATACCTTATACCGAAGTTGGAATGGCAGATTTGACATCGATCCGACAGAAGGCGTCGTTTTGACGACAGCAAAGGCGAACTCAACATTATAGACCGCGCTGCTGCACTCGGTCGAGTTAGGTTCTCTTGCCCCAATCGATGCTAACAATATTCGGCCCT
>Ga0206798_1038_pt1 | contig 28122 bp, 22 predicted proteins | sample Alteio_BWOrgCont_66_FD_152893 | JGI IMG/M metagenome (GOLD analysis project Ga0206798, IMG submission 152893) | Enriched cells from forest soil in Barre Woods Harvard Forest LTER site, Petersham, Massachusetts, United States -... | ecosystem: Environmental > Terrestrial > Soil > Temperate forest >...
AGACAACTGCGCAAATATGCGACGATCTGTTCCTGGGTTTTTTCACAGCGCGAACTCCAGCGGCGAGCGCCGGACAATTGTTTGGCGCAGCCGCGCAGGCCGCGGAACCGCAGCACGCGGGGTGATTGGCGGAGCAACCAGCGCATTTCATCGCGCAGACGCGGGTAAAACAGCAGTTCGAGCCTGTCAGCGGATTCGCCGGCGAGCGCGCGCAGGTCGGCGGTGGAGATTTCGCGCGCGGGATCGTTTCCGGCCGAACAGATGGTCAGGCCGAGCGTGCGAAGGACTTTTTCGAGCGCGGCCGCAAATTCGGCCACGGTGACGGTTTCCCGCGCGAGTTCGGTTTTGAAATAGTGAAAGACGGACGCGGCGGCGTGGCGGAGCATCTCGGGGTCGATCAGGCTCTCCGAGCTGGAGATGACGTCGATGCAAATCATTTCCGGGGAGCAGGGGATGCTTTCGCCGCTGGCGAGTTGAAAGAGCAGACATTCGGAATTAAGAGCAATCATTTGGCAGCCTCCATTTTTTTTACTTCCTGCACAAAGTCAGTGGCCTCCTCAAAGCGGCGATAAACGCTGGCGAAGCGGACGTAAGCGACGTCGTCCAATTCACGCAGGCCGTCCATGACCATTTTGCCGATGAATTCCCCGGGCACTTCGCTTTCAAATTTTGCCGTGACCGCAGCCACGACATGGTCCACGAGATCATCCATTGCTTTGAGGGCCACGGGACGTTTTTGGCAGGCTTTTTTGATACCGGACAACAATTTGTCCCGTGAAAATTCTTCCCGCCGTGCGTCACGTTTGACGACCATCAGGCCTTCGTGTTCGACCTCTTCATAAGTGGTAAAGCGGTGCCCGCATTTGGTGCATTCGCGACGGCGGCGGATGGTGGCGCCTTCACGCGAGGCGCGCGAATCAATGACTTTATCTTCCTGACAACCGCACTTAGGGCAACGCATAAAACCACATCTAATAGTGGTCGAGTTCTTGTATCCCACAAATAGTTGGGGATGTCAAGGGTGGGTTGGACATATATACATCACGAACCAAAGATGGTGAAAATGAGGACAGAACGAGCAATCCTAATCAGGCTCAGTGTGAATTTATTGAATCACTTCAAAGTGAAAGTGAACGTGCGTTGGGCAAAGGCAATCATCGCCACTGAAAACAAGCGGCTCACATATCGGGAGACGATTTCTGCTTAACTAAAGAAAAATCCAAGTGTTTGGAGCAGGTTTTTAAATTATATGCCCTTACCATCAGATCGAATTGGGGGATTTCAATTATATATGGCCAAGGGTGGGTTATTGACAGAAAAGCGCCGCCGTTTTAATAGCGAATAGCAATTTATCGGCGCAAATTTGCTTAAAGAGGACATAACCAACCGAAAACCGCACTTGCGTTCGAGTTGAAATCAGGTATTTTCTTCGACTCGCGTTCAGCAAAAAAACATTGGCGCGACCGAAATTCTTAATTTATGGCAACAGCAAACGATCTTCGCCGGGGCATGGCGATCAATTACAACGGCGACATCACCGTGGTGCTCGATATGCAGCATCGCACGCCGGGCAACCTGCGCGCTTTTGTGCAGGCAACGCTGCGCAGTATCCGCACGGGCAAGTCCTCCGATGTCCGCTTCAGTTCCACGGAAAAGATCGAGCCGGTGCCGATGATCGCCAGGAAAATGGAGTTCAGTTACAAGGACGGCGTGGATTATGTTTTTACCGATCCGGAGACGTACGAGAGCGTGACGCTGGCGGATGAACTGGTGGGCGATTCCAAGAGTTACCTGGTGGAAAACGGGCAGGTGACGGTGACGTTTGTTGAAGAGAAGGCGGTTTCGATCGAATTGCCGTCGTCCGTTGTTTTGACGGTGACCGACGCGCCGGAAGGCGTGCGCGGTGATTCCGCGAACAATGTGCAGAAGCAGATCACAATGGAGACGGGCATCACGCTCCAGGCGCCGTTATTCATCAAGACCGGCGAAAAGATCAAGGTGGACACGCGCACGGGCAAGTATATGGAACGCGCATAGGGGATGCGTAGTTCGGAGTGATCGGGGATCGTGTCTGTTGCGCAATTTTTCATATTTTCGAGTTGGATTTGCTTTTCAATTGATTCTTTTTGGGCTATTGCTAAGACACGATGTCAACCCAGACAAAGGGAGAACGAATTTTCCGCGGCATTCCTGTCTCCGCAGGGGTTAGCCGGGGGAAAATCCTCGTTTTGCATCGCACCCGCCGTTTGATCAACCGGCGTGATGTCTCTGCGGACGGTCTTCCCGCCGAGGTGGAACGCTTCGAGAAGGCCCTGGCCCAGACTCGCAAACAAATCTCCGAAGTGCAGCGCAAGGTCGTGGAAAGCATGGGCGCGAAGGAAGGCGATATTTTTGAGGCGCATTTGCTCATGTTGGAAGACCGGATGCTGGTGGATGAAGTCATCCGTCTGGTGCGCGACCAGAAAGTCAACGCGGAATACGCCTTTCAATCCGTGTCTGCGCGCTACCTGGACGCGCTGGCCGGCGTGGACGATGAATATCTGCGCGAGCGCGCCGCGGACATGCACGACCTGATGGGACGCGTGCTGGACAACCTGCTCAACGTAAAAAACGAATTTGACCTTCACCACATCACCGAGCCGTGCATTTTGATCAGCCACGAACTCAGCCCGTCCACGACCGCGCAGTTGAACAAGAAAATGGTGCTCGGTTTTGCGACGGATATTGGCGGCCAGACGTCGCATACCGCGATCATGGCGCGTTCGCTGGGCATCCCGGCGGTAGTCGGGCTGAAAACCGCCAGTGAAGAACTGGAGACCGGCGATTATGCGCTGATCGACGGCTATAACGGAACCATCATCGTCAATCCGACGGACCAAACGCTGTTTGAATACGGCCAGCTGGTGAAGATCAAGGCGTCGCTCGAGGAAAAATTGCGGGAGATCAAGACCCAGCCGGCCCTGACGCTCGACGGGAAAAACATTACGCTGTCGGCGAACATCGAAGACCAGCACGATGTGGAGGAAGTCATCGCGCAGGGCGCGGATGGCGTGGGGCTGTTCCGCACGGAGTTCCTGTTCATCAACCGTGAGAGCCTTCCGAGCGAGGAGGAACAATACAAAGTCTATCGGGAAGTAGCCGCCGCGCTAAATCCGCAGCCGGTCATCATCCGCACGGTGGACCTGGGCGGCGATAAATTTGCCTCGCACCTGCAAGTGGCCAAGGAGATGAACCCGTTTCTGGGCTGGCGGGCCATCCGGTTTTGCCTGGCCCAGCCGGAAATGTTCCGCGCGCAGCTCCGGGCCATCCTCCGCGCGAGCGTGGCCGGCAAGGTGAAGATGATGTACCCGATGATTTCGGGGCTGGATGAATTGAGGCAGGCCAACGCGCTCGTGGAAAAGTGCAAGGCCGAGTTGCGGGCCGAAAACATCCCTTTCAACGAAGAGATGAAGATCGGGGCGATGATCGAGATCCCGTCCGCCGCGCTCATCGCCGATGCGCTGGCCAAACATGTGAAGTTTTTTAGCATCGGCACCAACGATTTGATCCAGTACACACTGGCGGCGGACCGGACGAATGAGCGGGTTTCGCACCTTTATGAGCCGACGCACCCGGCGATCATCCGCCTGATCAAAATGACCGTGGAGGCGGCGCATAAAAACGGCATCTGGGCGGGTGTTTGCGGGGAGATCGCCGGCGACCCGACGCTGGCGCCGCTGCTCATCGGGTTGGGCGTGGATGAATTGAGCGCCGCGCCGACGGTGGTGGCGCAGATCAAATACATCATCCGGCGGTTGAAATTGAGCGAGGCGCAGTCTCTGGCCGAATTTGCCATGCAATCCGAATCACCCTCCGAGATCTACACCCGCTGCCAGGAAGTGGCGCGCGCCGCGGCACCCAGCCTGTTTGAAAGCAAAAAATAATCGCAAACGGCGGGCCATGGTATAGATTGTGCGGGCATTTCTCGCGCCGATTAAGGCCCGAGGTTGAAACATTTGGTCATTTATCATGAAAGTCATCATTCTTGCCGCTGGATATGCGACGCGATTGTATCCGCTGACGCTCACGCAACCCAAACCGCTGCTGCCCGTGGCCGGCAAACCCATGATCGAGCACGTGCTCGACAATCTGGCCCCTATCAGCGGCATCGAGCGGGTTTATGTGGTCACCAACGCGAAGTTCGCGACGCATTTCCAAAAATGGTCCGAGGAATACCGCGCGAAGAAATCGAAGTTTGAATTCACGGTCGTCAACGACGGCTCAACCGATGACAACAACAAGCTTGGCGCCATCGGCGACATCCATTACGTGCTTAAGACGCAAAATGTGGATGACGACCTGATTGTGGTGGCGGGCGACAATCTGTTCAGCAACAAGCTGGATGATTTTGGGGCGTTCATCCGCCAGAAAAATGCTCCGGTGCTGGCGCTTTATGACGTCGGCGACCTGGAACAGATCAAAAAATACAACTCCATCTCCATCGACGGCGAGGGGCGCATCACGTTTTTTGAGGAGAAGCCGAAGACGCCGACGAGCACGCTCACGGGCATCGGGCTTTATTATTATCCAAAGTCGGCGTTGCCGCTCATCCGGCAATACGTTGCCGAGGGAAACAATCCGGACCAGCCAGGACGGCTGGTGCAATGGCTTTATACGCGCACGGCGTTTTACACGTGGCGCGTCCCGGGAATCTGGTACGACATCGGGTCGAAGGAAACGTTGGAGGAAGCGAACAAGATTTTCGCAAAGTTTGCGTAATGCTCCGTTGGATTGCGCTAGTTCATAGCAGATTGTGCTTTTGATTTGCTGGCTTGATTTTCGGGTTGTTGTGGCTCAGCTTTCAAGTTAGGCCAATGTTGTATCATTGAACCTGAATATATGTCTTTCCGTCAGAACAATAAGAAGTTGGATGTTATTTGGCGCAGGACTGTTCGCCATCAGCTTTTGGCTGCTGGTTTGCCAGATTTTGTCGTTGATAATGAGCGCCGATGGACCTACGTTTTGCTCCACGGTGACGATGAGCTTCAGAGTGGTTGGAATCCAGCGTGGATAACAAAAATTCAGGCGGCTGAATTGTTGCGCTTGCTTGAGTCGCATTATGAGAGCAGAGTCGGCTTGGATTTATTTGAATCCCTCAAGAAGCGGATTGATGATAAATTGCACCCTAACCCCGCGCCGTCGCCAATCTGATTTCAAACCGTTCTGCCGCCCAAAGTTTGCGTAAATTCCTGCCAGGTAATTAAACAGGCCCGCCTTTTTCATTTATTGCGACGTTCCGGGCAATCCAGAGCGAATTCCATTGTTATAAATTTAGACATTTTTTGTAACTGTTGGCGTCTTCTGGTGTCAGTATAGTCAGGAACCGATGAAAAGCGGATCCGCTCAAAATAAATTGAGACAATTTTTGTACCGTTTTCGTCTTGTGTGGACATTATAAGTATAACGGATGAAAACAAATTCGCCCAAAATGGCATACGGTTTCACGTTGATCGAGCTGCTTGTGGTCATCGCGGTCATTGCCATTTTGGCGGCAATGCTGTTGCCGGTTTTATCGAAGGCCAAACAAAAGGCGTGGACGGCCAGTTGTATCTCCAATCTGCACCAAATCGGCATAGGTATGAAAATTTTTGCGGATGACAATACCGACTTGTTTCCGGAGTCGGGCACGACCATTTATTGGGGAACCACGGATATCGCCTCTCCGATCGGGTCGGGAAAACCCAGTTGGATGCAACAGATCGTTACGTACATCGGCAACACGAATACCTACAACTGTCCCGCCAACAGGCAACTGCCAGTGGACATGCAGGGCCCGTTCAATTATTTCAACGGCGTTCGTGCGGCTTACGTGGACAACAATCAGCAATTCGGGCCGGTCAAGAACACTAAGATCATGTTTCCCAGCGCGTATGTGCTTTCCGGTGATACCTGTGGGATTCCTGATGTGACCGGGGGTGGGAGTTTTGATCCGTTAGACGCGGACAAGGACGATTACACGCAGAATTGCGTCGGAGGCCCTGACAATGGCGATCCTTACGAACTGTGGCAGATCCATTCGTCGGGCCAGAATATACTATTCGCTGACGGTCATTCGAAGTGGTACAAAGGTTACGATACGAACGAAATGACTTTCCGCTATGATTCCATTCATGGCTGGGAGTAGACACATGAAGAGAACCGATGCCATTCAGAACAAGACCGCGTTCACGTTGATCGAACTGCTCGTGGTGATCGCGATCATCGCCATTTTGGCGGCGCTGCTGTTGCCGGCGTTGTCGTCAGCCAAACAGCGAGGTTGGACAACGCAATGCCTCTCCAATCTGCGCCAGATAGGCATAGGTATGAAAATGTTTGCAGATGATAACGGCGACTTTTATCCCGAATCCGGCGGGGACATTTACTGGAACGCCGTCGATTCGCGAACTGGGAAAGCCAGTTGGCTGCAACAGATTTATCCCTACGTATTGAACACCAATGTTTACAATTGTCCCGCCAATGTGCAGTTGGGTTATCCCTATCAGGGGCCATTTAATTATTTTAACGGCTGCAACGCTGCTTATATCGAGGCGGGGCAGTATGCGCCCGTCAATGCCGCCAAAATCATGTTTCCTTCCGACTACGTGCTGGCTGGTGATACGGCGGGGACGGTGGACGGTCCCATCCAATTTGACCCGCTGAACGCGGACAAAGATGATTTCACACAGAATTGCGTGGGCGGTGCGGCGGACCCGTCCCTGACGGAATACTGGCAGGTGCACAGCAAGGGCCAAAACATTCTGTTCGCCGACTACCATGTCAAATGGTACAAATACTTCAATGCCGGAGACATGACGTTTGGGTACAACGTCATGACCAATTGGATGGATCCGAACGATTGATTTCCATTTGCTTCGCGGTATTTCACTGTTTAATGTGTTCGCGTGAAAATTGTTTTAGCTTATTCCGGCGGCCTGGATACTTCGGTGCTGCTCTCGTGGATCAAGGAGAAATACGACGCGACGATGATCGCATTCTGCGCGAACATCGGGCAGGAGGACGAGTTGGCCGGGCTGGAGGCCAAGGCCAAAAAGACCGGCGCGGAAAAGATTTATATCGACGACCTGCAGGAGGAATTCGCGCGGGACTTCATTTTTCCGATGATCCGCGCGGGCGCGATCTACGAGGGACAATATTTCCTGGGCACAAGCATCGCGCGGCCGCTCATCGCCAAGCGGATGGTGGAGATCGCCAAAAGGGAGAAAGCCGACGCCATCGCCCACGGGGCGACGGGCAAGGGTAACGACCAGGTGCGGTTTGAGTTGACAGCCGCCACACTGGCGCCGGATTTGCAGGTGATCGCGCCATGGCGGGACGCTTCGTATCGCAACGAGTTTCCCGGCCGGCAGGAGATGATCGATTATTGCGCCAGGCACAGGATCCCCGTTCAGGCCAGCGCCAAGAAGCCGTTCTCGATGGACCGGAACCTCCTGCATATTTCGTATGAGGCGGGCATCCTGGAAGATCCATGGTTCGATTCGTATGACCTGAAGAACCGGAATTATTTCACGACGCTTTCGGTGCTGCCGGAAGATGCGCCGAACAAGCCGGAGTTTGTCGAATTGGAATTTGTGAAGGGCAATTGCGTGGCGGTGAACGGCAAGAGGTTGTCTCCGCTGGGCGTGATGCGGGCTTTGAACAAGCTCGGCGGCAAACACGGCGTGGGCAGGGTGGACATGGTGGAGAACCGGTATGTGGGCATGAAATCGCGGGGAGTTTACGAGACGCCCGGCGGTGCGATCCTCCACTTTGCGCACCGGCAGATGGAATCGCTCACGATGGACCGGGAGGTGATGCATCTGCGGGATACGCTGATCCCGCGGTACGCAGAGCTGGTGTATTACGGCTACTGGTTCGCACCGGAACGGCTGGCGTTGCAGGCGCTGGTCGAGGAGTCGCAAAAGAACGTGACCGGCACGGTGCGAGTGAAATTATACAAGGGCAACATCATGGTAAGCGGGCGGAAATCGCCGGTGAGCCTATACAATCCGCATATTGCGACGATGGAAGCGGATCCGACAAAGGCCTATAATCAGGATGACGCCACCGGATTCATCCGGCTGAACGCGTTGCGCCTGAAAGTGGCGGCGAAGGTGCAGAAGAAAAAATAAAATGCTTCCTTAAAGCCCTTTACGGCGGCGGCAAGGATCTGAATTCGTAAAAAGCTTTCGACTGGGAGATGCTGTCCGTGTAGATGAGCAAAGTGCTGATTTGAGGGTTGGTGTCCAATGGCGTCCAGATTATCGGCGCGTTCAGACTCGCGGTGCGTTGCAAAAGATATGCCTGTGTGAAGGTGCCGCTCAACCTGTATTGATTGGGAGCCAACACCTGCAAGGAGAGCGGGATCTGCACGTAAACGGTGGCAATGGTATTGGTGACGACGCCCATCAAATTACTGATGACGACTGAATATGTTCCGCTCTGCCCAAACTGAATATCATTCATCGTGTAGCTGGCCTGGTTCGCACCTTGAATGTTCATTCCGTTCAGTTGCCACTGGTAGGATGGCGTCGGCTGGCCGGTGCTATTGGCCTGAAGGACCACGTTGGAGCCCTGGTTGGGGAACAGCACGGTCGTTGCGTTGATCGCCGTCGGCGGAACGCCAAATTTCCAGTTAATAGTAAGGTTTCCGACACCTTGGTTTGCCGTACTTCCACTTTGATTCAAAGCGCCAACCCAAATCAGATAGTTCACGCCGCTCGTCGCGGAGAATGTCACGCGGCTCCATGAAATGTTATTCGGCCATGAAACTCCGCTGGCTGCGAATACATTCGCCGCAATCAGGGTCGGAGTCACAAAACCTGCTGTTTCGGGGTAAACCTGCAGGCAGGTTGAGTATTGGCTGTTGGAAGTGTCCACTTCACAAATACCATTGGCATCGGCGTCGAATGCATAAAAACGGTAGTTGGAATTGTAATAGGCGGTCCCGTCAATATTTGTGGTCAACGCATTCTGGGGTGTGCCGCATTGAAAATCAGATGTGCTCAACGAACCGAACAGTCCGGCGGAAAGAGACGCGTCGGCGCTGCGGACAGAGCTGTTGTCCGCACCTCCAGACAGCAAATCCGCCAACTTGCCATAGGTATGCCCGTAGGCCGTCGCACCAATCTCCAGCCGCGCTGACAAACTATCGACGATTTGTCCGTTGGTGTTGGCAATCTCAACATTGTAAGGCCCTATGTTTTGAGGGCCAACTTTGACGAGGGTCAGCGACGAATTAGTGGCATTTTTAAGGGCGATCCAGTCGTTGTAATACCACTGATAGGTCAAGTTGCCTGAAAGGTTAGTGGCCACGACACTGAAGGTGGCATTGCTGCCGCTTGGGACAACGACGTCCGATGGCTGGACAAAAATTTGAGGTGTGACGGTCAGATACGACTGGGACAGGGACAAAATGATAATGCCGGTGGCGCCGGCCAGGCCATCCACGGTGATATGATAAGTGGTTCCGGCGATGGCATTGAAGCTGACCTGGCTGGTGAGAAAGCCTCCGCTGTCATCATCGGCGGCGACCGAAGTGAGATTGCTGACGTCCAGGCCCGTATAAACGGCCAGCAGGGTGTCAAAAGAACTGCCGGTGGTATTGATGGTGACGATGCCGTTGATGGGACACGACCAGTTCAACCACACGGAATGGCCGCCAGGCTCGCCGTCGGGCAATGGCTCGCCAGGTTCGAGCGTTGCCAAAACATTGCTGCCGCTGCCGATAAAATTCGTGCCATACATGGTTCCCGCATTGGAAAAATTATCGGTAAACGGGAGCGGCGTACTGACAACGGTCACCACCATGCCAGTACTGTCGACTGCGCTGACGGGATTGGCGCAGATGACATCGTAAGATCCGCCATTCTGCGGCTGGGCATTGGTCAGGAAATAGTACGAATTTGTGGCGCCATCAATTGCCTGGCCGTTGAGGCGCCACTGAAAAGTATCATTGCAACAGGTGCTGACATACAGTTCGTCAAAATCGCCGGGAAAAACGGTTTGATTGGTGGTTTGGTACTGGATGGTTTCCTGGGAATACACGTTCAAATTGGCGCAGTAAGTGTTGGACACGTCATTGGCATCCATCACGGTCACGCAGTAACTTCCGGCTTCATTGGATTGAACGTTAATGACAGTCAATGCGTTGCTGGTGCTGCCGAAATAACTGGCTCCATCGCCTATCGGGCCATCGCTAATGGGGATGTCGTTGAAATACCATTGATAGGTGAACGGGCTTTGGCCAAGAGGAGTGATCAAAAAGGTGGCGTTGCTGTTCACCAGCACATTTTCATTCACCAGATTCGTCGTTGTATAGGCAGCCGAGTTGGTGTCCGGCGCAACGACAAAATGCAAACCGGAGTAATCGGCAAAGCCCAGCAAATGAAGGTCCGAGCCGATCTCGATGGAATTGCTTGATAGATTACTGAAGCCACCGTGCCGGGAGCTGGCGCCTGCCCAGTATAGAATCTGGAATGCCGTGCCAACGGGACCGGTTGAAGTCAGTCCGTTTTCGAGGCCCAAGTTGAGTTTGCCGGCCAGGGTGAACGTGCCGTCAACTGTGAAAGCACCAAATACTGTGTTGGAAAAAACATCAACCTGTAGGGTGCCCGGAGAGAGCAGGGTCAAGTTGTTTTCGAACAAAGCCGGGGCATTGAATGTTTTAAAAATCCCGCCGCTGACGGATGGATTGGGCCCCTGGACCAGCAAGGAACCGTTGCCGCTGCCGTCACCGACCTGCAACTCTCCTTTTTGATTAACAGTCACAGCATCAGGTTGGTTGGTCGGAGAGCTGTTGATGATCAAATCATAACCTTGAGTGTAAAAAGATTGGGTGTTGGTACCACTGGATGTTCCGACGGTCAAACTCCCGATGGTCGTGTTGGTGTCAAGATAGACGATGTATGACCCTGGGATGGTAACGAAAACATCGTCGCCAGGGCCTGGAATTTGATTGGGGCTCCAGTTGGTGGGATTTGACCAATTGCCGTTCGTTGTGTTGACCCAGTTGATATACGCTGCGTTGACGATGTTGAAGGAAACAAGCAGCATGAGTGCAAGAAAGCATTTCTTGGATCTGCCTGCGTGGAATGCAAATGGCTCGTTCATGAGTTTGGCCTTCTAATGAATGATATTATGAGAGGTGATAGTGTGTTCAATCATTTTCCGTAAATTATTTTTCCGTCAGTTCGACTTCGCCGATCCATTCATAGGGCGGCGGGTTAGCGCGCAAGACGGTGATTTTTTCCAGGTAAAAATGGGAGGGGCCATCACCGGCGCGAAAACTGGTCTCTTCGGCAAGCTCGGGTTCACTCGTCTGGCGCAACTGGATGACGGAGCGGAATTTTTCGGCGGCGATGTCGAATTTTCTCTGCCGGAAATCCTGGAGGGCCTCAGCGAATTTTTCGCGCCATGCCCTGGTTTTTTCCGCCGATTCGACCGGGCCGACGAGATCAAAGATTTCAACGGCGCGTCCAAAGCCCTTGAACTTGAAATGGCCGACCTGCCGCCAGACAAATTCTTTTTCGACTTCGCGCTGGATCTCTCTCGTGGCGAGCACCTGTGTGCCCATCTGCTTGTTCAAGCCTTCCAGCCGCGCGGTCAGATTGATGCTGTCGCCGATGGCGGTGTAATCGAAGCGTGTCGAACTCCCGATGTTACCGACGCAGGCTTCGCCGGTGTGCAGGCCGGCCCGCGTTCGCAAAGGCAGGGTCCGCTCCGTGGCATCGAACCGCACGAGTTGCTCGCGCAGGCGCAGGGCCGCCTGCGCGGCGCGTTTGCGATGGTCTGGTTGGGGCAACGGCGCGTTCCAGATCGCAAAAATGGCGTCGCCGATCAGCTTGACCACGGTGCCATCCGTTTCATGGATACACTGCAGGGTGGTTTCAAAATATTTGTTCATCAGATGGACCAAATCGTCGGAGCGCATGGTTTCGCTGATCCGGGAAAAGTTGGCGATGTCCGTGAACAGGATGCTAATCTCCTGTTGAGAGCCGCCGACCTGCCGCGCCGCCGGGTCGTTCAGGAGCCGTTTCGCCAGCTTTGGCGACAGATGCAGAGCCAGGGATTGCTCGATCAGTTGTTTTTCGACATAAAGCCGGAGTGAATTGAAGATGATGGCGCACAACAGCGCGACCGCGATCTCAAAAACCGGGACCAGCCAGGCGAACCAGACGAATCCGTGCCATTCCAGTTCCAGGGCGGAGATGACGACCAAAAGAACTGCACCGGCCGCAATGATCGTTGCCGTCAGCGGCGGGGCGCGCATCAGCCCGAAGCCGGCAGCGACGGCCACGAGCAGCGCCAGCAGGCTTTCCAGCGGCAACGGTAGCCGTGTCAACCAAAGATGATGCAGGATGTCCAATGTGGCGGTGGCGTGGATCTCCACGCCGGGCGCAAATCCATTTCGTCCGTAAGAATACGGAGTGCGAAACTCGTCTTTGCTTTTTCCGGAAAAGTCAGCGGACAACTGCGCGCCGATAAAAACAATCTTGTCCTTGAAAAAATTCGGCGGCACGCCATTTGGGTCAATCGCTTCAAAATAGCTGACATGAGGAATGTGCCCGGGCGGTCCCAAATAATTGATCCAGGCATTCTTTGCGTCCAGAGGAAACGATTGAGCGGCGGCAGGGTCCGCCAATCGTACCACGGCATCGGGCAGCCAGGGGATGTTATCCTGACCCGAAAGGTTTACGACGTTTGTAAAGCAGCGGCGCACACCGTAATCCTCCGAATCGTCAAACAGGTTGACATTGCCCCAGCCCGCAGCCCCGGTGAGAAACGGCCTGTAAGGCAGTTCCTCCCAGAGCAACGGTTGGGCGCCCGGCGTGGCCTGGCGCTGCTCCAAAAAATTTCCACCCAGGACCACACGACCACTCCGTTTGATGGCATCCGCAAAATCATGGTCCGCTTGCGGATTTTGCGAAGGGTCGGTGAACAGGATATCGAAGACAATCAGACGGGCACCGGCAGAGGTGAGGCGATCCACCAGCCGGGCATGCACCGACCGGTCCCATGGTGCGGTAAAGGGCTGGTTCAACAGTTTATGCGAAACTTCGTCCATATAGATGACAACCGCATCGTTCGCGGGAATATTTTTCCGCAGGGCCTGTGGCAGATCATAACTCAACCGCGTAACGCCATCGCCGACGGGAAAATATAAGAGTGCAAAGCCGAGGAGCGCGGCGAGCGACGCGGCGAAAATTCCCGCGGACCGTTGTGGCCGGAATAATTTCATGCGCTAAAAATAGAATTGAAAACTGGCTTCGAATGTTCGCGAGCGTGCGATATCGGAATACAGATTCAAAGGATTCAAGTGATAGTCCTGGCCCGCGAGATTGAGCAGACCGACCTGTAATTGGGCCTGGCGATGCCAAAAGCGGTAGCCGCCAGAGAGGTTGAATTGCCAGAAGTAATCGCCGGGCAGGGAGGGCGAGTAATCGTAATTTTTCTGGCCGTACCAGAGTGCGTCGGCGCGGGCATAGAATCCGGAACTGTGGTTGAACAATACGAACAAATCGGCTTGGCTCAACAATGCGGAATTTTTGACATCGTTTGCGCTGCTGACCGCAGCGGGGATCTGTGGATAAATGGTCTCCAGTTCCGCATCACTGAGTTGATAAGTTGCACCCAGCGACCAGTAGTCGCCAAGAAGCTGGTTCAAGGTCACCAACAAATCTTTTTCAGTATAGTTGAGGTTTTGTGGGGTGCTGTCAGGGACAAAGGACGCCGGTGGATAAGTCAAATCAAAATCGCCAACAGACCGGTTCGCGTAGGAATTAAGCCAATCGCCTTCGATGCCCAAGTAGGTATCGGTGGAAAACTTTTGGTCTAGTGCCAGACCATAGGTTTCAAATCTGGCGCCGGAAACGGAACCGGCGATGGTCTCAGGGATGAGCGAGCGATAGGCCTGGTTGAACCCGGCGAATTGGCTGGGTTCCAGCCGGACACTTTCGTCCAGACTGACACCGCCCAGCGAGCGGGTGTAGGCGAACCGGACGACCGTATTTTTGGCGGGCGTCCAGATGAAACCGGCTTTGGGAGAGAATTCGGATTCGTTCTTTGCACCGGACACCAGCGGGGGGTTGAGATAATCGTCGGGATAATGCAACCAGTCAAAACTTCCCCCAACCAACAACTGTAACGGACCGTCCCGCCCCAGCGATAAATAGCCGTAAGTGCCGGCCCGCTGGATAACTGAAAAGTCATTTTGATTGAGATCAGAACTGCCAAGAGGTGGGACGCCGAAAAAGATAGTAGAGGTATTGCCGAACAGTGTTGTCGTCGAGGCTCCCAGGGCGGATTGAGTATTGAATTGTCCATATTGGTAGCGCGCGCCGGCGATGACGGAGAAATCGCCCGATTCCAGGATTTGTTGGGCCTCGGCCGAATAGATGACGAGATTGTTCTGGTAATTTTCCGGAGCGGCGGGAAGGCCTGGGGTTGGCACACCCACAATGTTTCCGGAACTGTCCCGGGCCAGCATCAAAACCGGGGTAATTGGATTTGTGAACTGAGACGTGTCCTGGAAGCGTCCGGCGAGCACAAGAAAGTGCGAGCCGGGACTGAATTCGTGATGATAACCGATGATCGCGAGCGGTTCCTGCGTTTCCTTGGTTTGCAGGCCGGGGTTGGCGCTTGCTGGATTATAGTATTGGTTCAAGTCGCCCGCCATGGCGTTGTAATAGGTCACCTGGCCGAAAACGGAGTCCTGGGCGGTCAATTGGTCTTTGATTTCCGCCGACAGGGTCAATTGTTCCTGTTGGTTGTTGGGTTGCTGGCCGGGGTCGGACAAATAGTATGAATCGACCGCGTAACCGACATTGCCGAACGTGCCATATTGCGAGTCGGACTCGGTCCATGCGCCGCGGCTCAAATATTCGGTGTCCGAAGCCAGGCCGATCCCATCGTGCGAAAATAATTTGGAATATTCCTGCTGGGAAACATTTTGTGAAAGGGTGTTGGCGCCGACCGGCGCCAACAGGTTGGCGACCAGATATTCGCTGTACCAGGGAGTTTCGTAGCGCAGGTTGATCTGATCGGGGTCGCGCAGTTGGTTGTAGCTATTGGCCAGAAAGAGGTGCGCGGAATAATTGGCATAATCGTTATTCACGGCATGGACGGCTTCGCGCATGGCGACCTGGGTCATGCCGGCGTCCTGATAGATGGTGGCCAGATTGGCGCCGCGAACGGCTTCATCTTCATCCAGGAGCAGCCGTGAGCGATAGACGGCCCGGTTGTCGTTGAGCGCTTCGGAATTTTGCAATTCACGAATGGCCTCATTGATCTGGTTTTGCTGTTGGTGAAGGAGAGCCAGATAAAGGAGGCTGGTGGGGTCGTTCGGGTCCAGTTTGCGGGCGAGCTGTAATTCGTGTTCAGCGCGGGCATCGTCATTGGCGTCGGCGAACGCTTTTCCAAGATAACTCCTGAGCACAGAACGGTCGGGTTCGAGAGCGGCAGCGATCTGCAGGTCCTTGCGGGCCGCCTGGATGTTTCCACGATGGATTTCGCAAAGACCGCGGCCCAACCAGGCGTTTGCAAGAGCGCCGTCCAGTTGGATGGCGCGGTCAAAGGCGGAAAGGGCTTCGGTCGTTTTATTGTCCGCGCTGAAAAGAAAGCCGGCCAGGGCGAGAGCCTGGGCGTTGCGCGGCGACAGGGCCACGCTTTTGTTCAACGCTTCGGAGGCCCGAGTAGTGTGGCCGAAGCTGAATTCGAGTTCGGCAACGCGCTCCCAGGCAAAGCCGGAACCGGGGGCGATACCCGCGGCTTTTTGTGCCGCTTCCAATGCCTGCGGCAGTTGCGAGCGGGATTGCAGATAATAGGACTCGGCCAGCCATTCAGTGGCCAATTGCGGCGCGCCGGTCCGCCGCCATTCTTTGAATTTCACCGCCGCGATCAATTCCCGGGTGGCATCGGCCAGTCGCGAAAGGTTGTCCGGGTCGGTGACGGCGGGCGGCAATTGCGCCTCGCACTGGTCAACCAGGCCGACGGCAAGCAGCAGGTTGCCATAATAAATCTTTTCCGCCGGCGAATCCGGTGCGCGACCGGCAGGATATTCCCGCAGCGCGCCAGGCAGATCGCCGCTGCGATAAGCCGCCAGAGAACGGGCGAGTATCTGTTGATGAGAAGCGTCCAGCCCCAATTCCGATGGGTCCAATATGGCGGGATAATAAAGTGTCCACTGGATGAGGTTGGCGGCGTCCAGCATGGCCGTTTTGCGCGGGGCAGCGCCGGCATCTACAATGGCTTCATCACCGCTGCTCAGAGAGAGACTTCCCTGCCGGTTCGCCAGATCAACGGCGCCATCCATCAGCGCGAGAGTCATGCGCCCATCCGCGGCGACGTTCAAAGCGAACTCTGTACCCCGGATCGCGCCGCTGGCGACGGCGGTGTCAAATTGGATCTGTTCCGGCTGGTCACGGCTGAAAAAGTATGCCGAGCCGAGACTGACATGCAGTGTCGGTTTGCTGTTTTCATTGTGGGCCGGTTCGAGCTCGTATTCCATCAACTCGCCGACGCGCAGGACACTAAGGTCTGAAAGCCGGAGGAGGGCGCGGCTTTTGGGTCCGGTCCGCAATTGATAGTCGCCTTCTAATTTCTGCCCGGCAACCGCCGTCATCCAATTAGTGGTCCCGACGGGCAGCACTTCCACCTGGCCTTCGAAGCTGACCAGGACGGTCGGATGGTCATCGGGAACGGGAGCGGCGAAGGCCGGTGAAAAAAAAGCTGCGCACAAAAATCCTATTCCAGTCGTCAAAAGGGGAATGGATTTGTTACGGGAAGCTTCTGACAGCTTCGTAAAATGCACATGTAACTTATAGTCAGAATAAGACAAACCCGTCAAGCGCCGGGATTGAGCGGTCGCAACACGAGGGGCTAAGGGCGCGCGGCGAAGTGAGTTTTATTTCGTGATGAAGGCGGTATCGCCCTTGATGACGTTCCGCAGATCGGCAAAGACAATGATGCCCGCGCCGGTCTGCAGCAGGGTCTGGACTTCAGCCTCAACCTGGTGGTTGACGTGTTGCTGGGCGTTGCTGATGACGACCATGGTGCCGTCGGGCAAATAGCCGACGCCCTGGCCCTTGTCCTTGCCTTCGCGCGCGATCCGCAAGTGGATGAGTTCGCCCGGGAGCAAAATTGTCTTCAAACTTTTGGACACTTCGTGGAGATTGATGCACAGCACTTTCTGCAACGCGGCGACCTTGGCCAGGTTGTAATCATTCGTGAACAGTTTTGCGTTGAGGTTGCGCGCGAGGCGCACGAGCTTGGCATCCACGTCCTTTTCGTCCGGAAAATCGCCGTCATGGATGCGCACTTCGATGTTGGTGTTGCGCTGGATGCGGTTGAGCATTTCCAATCCGCGGCGGCCGCGCGCGCGGCGGATGGCATCGGAGGAATCGGCGACCTGTTGCAGTTCGCGCAGGATAAAGCGGGGCACAACGACGAGGCCTTCGAGCAACCGGGTGTCGATGAGATCGGCGATGCGGCCGTCGATGATGACGCTGGTGTCCAGGAGCAGCAGGTTGTCGGGCTTGTTCTGCGGGGAAAAGCGGACATAGGGGATGATGAGCGAAAAATCCTCTTTATTGCTGCGCATGGCCAGCACCATGCCGATGTAACCGAAGGCGAGGAACAAGCCGAGGCGGATGAGCCAGCGTTGCGGGTCCTCGGCGTTTTCAAAAAGGCCGGAGTGGTCGATGAGAAACGCGACTGTCCATCCGAGCAGCAGGCCGAAAGTGATGGCGGAAAAACCGCGCAACGAAAACCCCTTTACCATCTCATCGACGGCGATGAGCAATCCGCCGAAGCCGAAGCCGATCAGCATCCCATACGTTCCGCTATACGGATGGCCGACAAATTCCGGGCGCACCTGGCTCAAGGCATAACCGCCCACCGTGCACAGGCCCAAAAATAAAATTCGGATGACCCAAAGCGGTTTCATGGTCGTTGTTGTGATTCGCGGGACGGGGTGTTGGTATCCTCTTCATGATGCCAGAGGACATGCCAGAGGCCGAAGCGGTTGAGATTGCTTGAGGTGATGGCGAGGTTGCCGGCGATGGCCTGCACATTGGAGGAGAGGTCGGGGTTCTGCAAAATGGTCCCGGCCAGCCCCTGCCCGGATTGCATGCCGTTCATCAGGTTGGTCAGCGTTTCGGTTGCCGATTCTATATTTTTCATTGCGGAGGTGATTTGCACCCCGTTCGTGTCCAGCAGAATATCAGCCGAATTGGCCAGTTGCGTCAATTGTTTCGAGAAAAAAAGCATATTGCTCACGGCCACGGCCACCTGCTCGCCGTTGGTGGCGATGAGGGCATGGATGTCTCCGATGGCGCCGACGGCGTTCTCCGAAAAGTCGCGCATATTGTTTATCGAAATGGAGAAGTTGGTCAGCGTTTGTTCGTTAAGCACCACCTTTTGCAATTGTGAAACGGAATCATCCAGCTTCCGGGCCGTGTCGTCGATACGTTCGACGAACCCGGCGGCCGAGCGGGCGACTTCCTGCAGGTTGAACGGCGGCTGGCACTCCACGGATGCGTTGTTGGTCAGAATATCCCCTTGATTGACAGTGGGGACGATGGCCACGTATTCGTCGCCGAGAAAGCCCGATTGCTCGATGTCAAATTGCGCGTCGCGGTAGATCTTATTGTACTGCTTGTAGATGCTGAGATCGATAGTGACGCTTTTGCCGTCGGGTTCGAGCTGGATGTCCTCCACGGTGCCGACCTGCACGCCTGCCAGCAGGACCGTGGCGTGCGTTTTGAGGCCGCCGACATTGGCCGAATGCAACAGCACCGAGTAAGTGCCATGGAAAATGCTGGCGCCTTTGCTGAATTGGATCAGCAGGGCTGCCACCAAAATAAGCCCGATAAATACAAACAGGCCGACTTTGATTTCCAATCGTTTATTTTCCATCACGGGCAGAATAACAGACGAAAGTTACTTCCGCCAGTTTCAGATTCTAATAAATACGCCTATGAGCGCATCTCACTTTTTGCAGGCCGGAAAATGCCGTAATAGGTTATGAATATTAGGATGCTGTAGGTGAATGCGAAAGGGGATGAATCAGTCGCAAAGCGACTCCGCCAATCTAGGCATGTCCTCGTACCTTTCCTTCTCCTGGGGGGAGAAGGCGAGGATGAGGGCGGGCTTTAAAAACATCCTTCATTTCAAATCCAACCCAGGGAACCCAAAAGTTAAACCTAATTTCTTTATTTTGAAGAGTCGAACCGTACAAAAAGTGAGATGCGCCCTACGCCTATGCTTTAACGGGATGCAGCTCAGTCTGGAGGCGGGCGAGCGCCTTGGCCAGCGTGTCCCAATCAGCTTCGGTGGTTTCCCAGCCGGCGCTGAAACGCACGGCGCGCATGGCCTGGGCCGTTTTGAAACCCATCGCCGCGAGTACGTGTGAGGGTTCCTCTTTGCCGGTGGTGCAGGCGGAGCCGGTGGAAACGGCGAAGCCCACCTTGTCCAGGCGGACCACCCAAAGATGCTTGCGGTCGCCATCGGGCATGAGGGCGGACACGGTGTTCCAGAGACGCGGCGATTTGGCGCCGATGATGGTGGCCTCGGGGAGGGCTCGTAAAAATTCGCGCTCAAAATTGTCGCGCCAGACGCCGCGCAACAGATGCTGGCTGTTGTGGATCTGTTTCTCGCGGACCTCCAGGGCGGCGAGCATCGCCACGATGATGGGCACATTCTCCGTGCCGGCGCGATTGCCGCGTTCCTGTTTGCCGCCCAACAGGAGCGGCGTGAGCTGCGTCTTGCGCGGGATTTTCAGGAAGCCGACGCCGCGGGGTCCGCCGAATTTATGCGCCGCGCCGCTCACGAAATCGCATTGGCCCAAATCGCGTGCGGGCATCTTGCCGAGCCATTGGACGGCGTCGGTAAAGAACGGCACTTCGTAGCTCTGACAGATGGCCAGAATCTCGCGCCAGGGCTGGATGACGCCGGTCTCATTGTTGGCGGCCATCACGCCGACGAGGCCGGGCCGCTTGTCGGCGAGCTCCATGGTGAACCAGTCCAGGTCGATCACGCCGTCCGGCGTCGCGGGGATGAGCCTCAGGCGTTTGCCGAAATAATGCTGTGAGGATTCCATGACGCATGGATGCTCAAGGCTGGAGACCCAGACTTCGGCCTTCGGGTCCAGCGTGTGCGCGAAATGGTGCATCACCGTGTTGTTGGCCTCGGTGGCGCCGCTGGTCCAAACGATTTCGGACGGCTGGCAACCCATGAAATGGGCGAGCTTTTCGCGGGCGGCGCTCAAGGCCGCCGCCGCGCGCGAACCGGCCTGGTGCATGGATGAAGGATTACCGCCGATCTCCTCGGTGGTCTTCAACCAGGCCTCGCGCGCCTCGCGCATCACGGGCGCGGTGGCGTTGTAATCGAAATAAATCACGGGCCGGACAGGATACGCTTTTTGCCGGGACTGGCGAGTTTTTTTGATGAAGCAACGAAGGGATCGGCTCTTTTTATGGCCCCATCAGTCGATAGAAACCAACATTATTGGTCGTGGCCAGGATGACCTGATTTTGTAGGTTGCTTAGATTCAAAGTCGGATTGTTGGTGATGCTTGACCAGTTCTGTAGATCCGAACTGACTTGCAGGACGAAATTCGTCGAGGGTTTTATCCAGGAAACTGTAAGGTTGCTGCCGGTTGAGGAGGCGAGCAGAGAAGGCGAAATCACATATTGGAGCGTATAAAGAGGAGCACGACCCAGATAATAACCGCCGGACACCGCCACCAACTTACCCCCGTCAGCTGAAGAAGAAACGCCAGCCCAGGTCAGACTGGGGATGGTATTGGACACCCAAAAGGCTCCTGAATTTGTTGATGTGTAAATTGGGCCATTCTTGACTGCGGCTATGATCCTGCTGCCATTAGCGGAACAAGCCAACGCCAGCCAATTCATAATCGGCGAGGTTGAACAAGGAATCCACGAAGCTCCCGAATTTGTGGAAATAAATATAGGACCACTACTTGCGGCGGCATAGATCACGGTCTTATCCGCAGAGCAGGCTACAGCCTGCCAGTTGGTGTTGAGTGTGCCGGTCGATCCAGCCGCCTTAATTTTGCCGGGGCCAGAGGCATGACTGCAGCGTCCCCGCTGCTGCTGTTTGTAAACCAGGCGGCACCTCCATTTGTCGAAACACAAATCGGGCCATTAGTAGCGACGATGGCGATTTGGCTGCCATCAGCCGACATGGCGGCGGAAATCCAATATTCAACCGGCACATTGCAAGGGGACCAATTCGTTCCCGTATTAGTAGACAGCTCAACGACACCATTGGTGGCCGCCGCCACCATGTTGCTGCCGTTTGCCGAACAGGCGATACAGGTCCACGACTCTACAGGCGCGCTGCTGGCCGGCCAGTTCGTTCCAAAATCCGTCGAAATATAAATGAGTCCCGGCGCAAAAAAACCGGTGGCCGCTGCAATGATCGTTGCATCCTGCGAACAAGCCAGACCGGTGGTGTATGACGGGTTATTCCAACGAACAGTATTCCAGCCGGTGCCTGAATTCGTTGATAACCAAATCGGTCCGTTGGTAAGGGCTGCCCATATGATAGTGCCATCAGAGGAAGTTGCCACTGCAGTCCATGGAAAATTACCTTGATAGGATTGGGTCCAACTTTGCGCAGAAGCAAAGCCACTGCCCATAAGGCAGAAACCCAAAATCACCAGAATTATTTTCAATGTTTTAAATATCCGCATCCGACTTCGCCCTTCCTTTATCGTTCTACTAAATGTGGGAGCTTCCGTCAAGTAAGCTCCGATTACTGCGCAGCCAGCCGGTAAAAGCCGAGGCTATTGTAGAGCGTGTTTATAGGGGCCGGGGTGACTTTGCGGTTAACACCTTCGTTTTCTTTGCGTTCTTCGCGCGAAATCCCCTGCTTCCAATCCTCTGAAATCCGTGTTTCTCCGTGTCTACTTGTCCCATCATCTTGTCCCGCCATAGCCTCCGGCGACGGCGGAAGCCTTGGCGACGACGGATCACCTGCCACTTGCCACATCCGATTTTGTTTCTGGGCAACATTACGTTTTAGGCCTTCCGTGATAAAACTCACCCATGACCGGTATGGTCCAGATTGGAAACAGGCATGGCGCTGGCTGCGGCGCCAACCCGGGTGTATTGCTCCATGAAGCTAAAATGTTGGCCAAGCCCGTCAATCAAGGTAAATCCCCTGATAAAGCCTGCTAAAGCCAAAAAATTTCAAGGGCGCGAATTGACGCTTTTTGACGTTTACGGAATTGGCCTCGCAAACACCCTGAAATGCCGTCCTTTCATAAAATTAACCGTTCTAAACCGGCTGCGATCCAAAATCGCAACGTTGCCGGGAAACAAAAATCGAACCCAAACAAACCCAAAAATTGCCCACCATAGCCTTGGCGGAGGTGGGTTGTTACGCGATTTAACGCGAATTTACGTTTAGCATTGCGTGAACTTGCGCCAAATTGCGCGAAGTTGCGTTTACTTAAATGCAATGCGCTCCTCCGGCAGCCGAGGCACTTGCGCCACCAAGGATTCAGAGCCGGCTCACGCCGGCTGCTACGATTATTCGTACTTCCGTTACTGCTTCTGCGTTTCTTTTGTGAAGGCGACGAGCGATTTTATTTTCGCGACGGCGGCGGCGTCGCGGATCTTGACGACCTTGCCCCAGGGAGCGTCTTCGTCGGCATTGATGGCCAGGACGAGGTTGGGGTTTTTGGAGACTTCCTGGTTCAACCGGTCCTGCAATTGATCGAAGGTCACCGCGGTTTTGTCCACGAAGTAAATACCGTTGGTGTTGATGCTCACGACGAACGGCGGGTTTTCATTCGCGCCCGGCTTGTGGGCTTGTGTGGATTCGGGAAGGGCCAGCTTGAGCGCGGCTTGTTGCTTGAACGTGGTCGTCACGAGCAGGAAGATCACGAGCACGATGAGCACGTCGATCAAGGCCACGATGATGACGGCGGGCGTGGTGCGGCGTTTGCGGACGTAAAAGTGCATAGAACGTGTCAGGTGACAGGGGTCATGTGCCAAGTGCCATGGACTTCATTTCTCAGTGTATTGGCGGCGGATGAAATCGTCGCAGAGCGCCTCCATCTCGACGGCGATCACTTCCACTTTTTTGCTGAAATAACTCCAGGCCACCAACGCGGGGATGGCGATGAGCAGGCCCATGAGGGTGGCGCGCAAAATCAAAGCGATGCCCGCGGCGAGTTTGGCGGCATCGTTCAAGCCGGTCTGTCCGACGTCGCTGAACACGGTCATCATGCCGGCGATGGTGCCGACCAGCCCCAGCAACGGTGCGATGCCGACGATGATCTCCAGGACGACGAGGCCGCGCTCGAGCCGGACGATCTCATTGCGCGCGGCGGTTTGCAGGGCGTCCACGTTGTCGGCCCTGGGCCAGTCCAGGCGTTCGGCGGCCAGTTGGATCAACCGGCTCAGCGGGGAGGGTCTGAGTTCGCAGAGACGCACGATTTTCTGGACGTCCTCGCGCGTGCGGCATTTGAGCAGGGCGGTGGCGATGTCCGGCGGCACCACCCGCGCCCATCGCAGCGTCCACCAGCGTTCGACGATGAACGCCACGCCGACGACGGAGGTGAATCCCAGCAAAATATAAATCAGTTCGCTATAAATGGTTTCTCCCATAATTTTTCAATAATAGTAAAAGGTAAAAGTGATTTCGCGATAATTCGCGCCGACCATCCGGCGCATGTCCTCCGGCCACGCGGCAAACGGCGCAGGGTCATTGATGGAATCCTCGCAAAGCGTGCCGAGCAACTCACCGACGGAACTCTGCAAAACCTGCATGTCCGTGATGGAGCCGTCATAATTCAGGTGGAAACTCAATGTCACACTGCCGGTGCGGTCATATGCGAATTGTTGGTTGTCGAGGAGCTGATACCAGCGGGCGGTGACGGCACCGATAAATGCCTCATCATAAGCGCCAAAGGCCGTGGATTTGGCATCCAGGGTCGGCTGGAGTGATACTTCATGCGCACCGCCCACCTGATGCATCAAAGTACCGGGCACCTGATACGGGCGGACCTGCGCCAATTTGCGCGGGCGCTGCTGCTGTTGCTGCTGCGTATGCAATTCTTCCAGTTTGGCCAACGTCAGATCGCCGGGGTCGGTGGTGGGCTGCGGTTGCGCCTGTTCGGGCTGGGGTGTGGGTTGCAGTTTATTGAATTCCGGACGCGGCGCCTGGGAGGTCTGCGGAACATTGTTTTGCGCGCCGTTGATCTCGGCTATGTCGGAATCGCGATGGGTGGAATCCGCGGCGCGGGAATTTTGCGAGCTGTAATACTTCGCGTTATCCGGCGCCGTGGGCGACGGATTCTGCACCATGACGAATTCCAAGGGTTGTTCCGTGGTTTTTGCGACCGGGGCCGGGGCGGGAAAGACGAGTTTTCGCGCCAGCATCCGCATCCAGGGAATACGCGCCAATTCCCGGCTGAGTTCGTAACTGCCGAAAATCGCGAGGTGTACCGCGATGGAAATGGCCAAAGCAATCGCCAACCGCCCATTATCAAAGCGGTTGAATCGCAACGACTCCAATCTTCTGCCGTTGAGGGCCATGACCAAGTAATTTGCCCTAGAACAACCAGCCCGGCAAACCAATTCAAGTGCGGGATAGCCTCCTGTTTAGGAAGTCAACGGCTGAAATCAGCGCCGGGATGGGTTTGCCGCGGGAAAGGCGGGCAGGGAAAGCAGCGGATGCTCGTTTCCGTCATGGGCAATCAGAAATTTTTTGCCGTCGGCAGTTTGGGCAACATTCAATTTCATCGCCCGGGCATCCTTTTCGACATAATAGGCAAAGAGGTTGTGTTCGATGGATTCGATGGCCTGGGTCTGCGAGTGTTTCCACGATAATTTTCCTGAAACGCCGCCGATATGCGCAATACGGGCGTGCGGCTCAAATTGAGCCGATGGATCAGCCTGGTCGACCCATTGTACTTTTAGCAAAATAGCCATAATCAAGCCGGATAAAACGGACCTATGTCTGTACTTTAATCTGGTGGGCGTTTCGCATCAAGATTCATTCCTGAAACAAATAGCTGCTGATTGTTAAAAAAGTGTTAATTGCAGGCGGCAATATTGGGTTGTGGATCAGATCCTGGAATTTAATCCCCTGTTCCATTTGAAACAATCAAACCCGAAGTTCTTGTGTGTCATCATCGAAATGTTGACGCGAACACAACTGTCCTACTCGTGAATTTCTTTGTTTCCAGATTGTCACAATTCCGACAGCAGTCCGTAATATGATTTCCCCAGTTTTCTTCGACGTGGATTTCCAAACGTGTCTCCCGTCAACATAGGACGGGTGATGGTTTCATTTTGCGCCGGTCAGAACGTTGTGGTGGCTGCCCTGCAAACAATTAATTACGGGAGAACAGGTTGTGACTCTATGCTATTGCCGACAATACGCAGGTCAGTCTTGTTTGCCTCCGTTGCTTTTCCCAGTTCCGGGGGGCTGAATCATGCCCGAATACAGGGGTATATGGGGATATTTCGAACAATGCGCAACTCATCTTTCTCTAGTTGCCGGGGCTTATGAATTCCACGAAGTTGAGCATGCGAGCGCTGCGAGTTGTTTCTCGCGGGAACCATCTTCGCCGGCTTGCAATTCTCTATTTGTTGGGGTTCACCTGCTGGATGAGCGGCGTCATTCCGGCTTTGGCCCAACTAGCCGCTGCGGGAACCCCAAACGCAACCGTTACCGGAGAGGGCGATGCCATGCCCGTTTATGAAGTTGATACATATAATGTCCAGGGCGGTCCGAAGATTTCAATGGATGTGGTCTTTCCGCTCCTTTCCAAATACACCGGCACAAATGTGAGCCTGGAAAAAATTGTGGAAGCCGCCGAGGCGTTGCAGGCGGAATATCACAAGGAGGGTTATACCAATACCAGCGTGGCCATCCCCAGGGACCAGATCACCAATGGCATCGTCACGATGAATATCTTCCAGGCGGCTTTGCCGCAGATCGTCGTCTCTGGTGTGCGCTATTTGAGTCCGACCAACAGCTTGGAACTCCCCGCCTATTCGCCGCCGATCGAGATTTCCCATCCTGCGCCTGTTGCTGCGGCGACCAATGTCCCGCCGCCCGCCAATTACAAGCCGATACACGCCACGCCTGCTGAACTGGCCGCCGACCGTGAAGCATTGATTAAGAAAATGGCCGAGGTGGAGGTCGAAGAGAAGGACCAGCGCATCCACGTCGCCACAACGAACGCCGGTCCGAGATTTCCCGTGGAACATTATATGGTCCTGGGCAATTCCATTCTCTTACCGCAAACGATCGCTGCCGCGATAACCAATATCGACGGGGCGTTCGGGACCAATGTGAGTTTTGAGGGCATCCAGATGGTGGTGGAACAACTTCAAAATGCATATCACGATCGCGGCTTCGCCACCGTGGCCGTGACCGTGCCCCAGCAAAAGCTCACCAACGAGACTGTAAAGCTTCAGGTGTTGGAGGGGCGGCTTTCGGCCATCAATGTAGTCGGCAATGAGTATTTCAGTTCCAATAACATCATGCGAGCGCTGCCCAGCCTGCATAATGGCATCCTCATCAACGCGCCGGTCCTGCAGGCCGAATTGAACCGCGCCAACGCCAACCAGGACCGCCAAATCTATCCCGTGGTCGGGCCCGGGCCGGAGCCGGGCACCAGCGAGTTGACGCTCAAGGTCAAAGACCGCATTCCGTTGCACGCCAAGGTGGAATTGAACAATGAAAATTCTCCCGGCACGCCGGACCTGCGTGTGAATACATCGGCGGTGTACGACAACCTCTGGCAGCATGAAAACTCCCTGGGCGTGCAATATAGTTTGTCGCCGGAAGAATACAAACGTGAAGGCCAATGGGATTTTTACGACCAACCGTCCGTTGTCAATTACAGCGCGTTTTACCGTTTGCCCTTGGGAGCACAGGAATCGTTGGCAGACCGAATCACGGCCAATCCCGACACCTTTGGATATAGCGAAGCCACCCGCAAATTCAACCTGCCGCCATCCTCCAATCGGCCGGAGCTTACCTTTTTTGCCAGCCGAGCGACCATTGACACCGGCTTGGGGACACTCTCCAGCACGACGCTCTACGCTACAAACAATCTTCAATTAGCCCAGGTGAACGTTCAGGAAGATCTAACGGTAAATAATGACGTGGGCACCCGCCTGGATTATCCATTGATAGCCGGAGCCGATTTTCACTCCGGTGTCTCCGGCGGCCTTGATTTCAAGACCTACCAGGTTACGAGTTACAAAACGAACAATTATCTATTAACGGAGACAGTTCCCGTCCAGGGAGAAAATACCAACACAACCGAAACCTTCACGACTCCGTCTCCCGTGCCGACGACCATCCAAAATCTGGATTACCTGCCGCTCTCACTGCACTATGATGCGAGCTGGGTTTCTGATCCCTTCGGATCCACCTCGGTGGGACTGGATATGAGCGTCAACCTCTGGTATTCCAGCGAGTTTCAGGCGATCTCATACTCAGCCGTCCTCACAACCAACCATGGCGTTGTTTCCACCAATGTCGTCAATACCGGCACGACATCTCGTCGTGAAACGGCGCTTCAAGACATTACTGGCTCAACGGAGTCCACTGGCCATTGGGTCATCCTTCGGCCCAGTTTCTCCCAGACGATTCCTATTTACAATTGGATAACGTTATTACGCCTGGATGGCCAATGGGCCAGCGAGCCTTTGATTTCCAACGAGCAATTTGGCGCGGGCGGTGTCAACAGCGTCAGAGGTTATCATGAAGGTGAAGTCTTCGGCGACGATGGATGGCATTTTACGTTGGAAGAGCAGACTCCGCCGCAAATCGTTGGCACCGTTTATGGCAGTGCGCCGTTAACCCTGCGTGGTTCGATTTATATGGACTATGCCGATGTTTATTTGATTGATCCCGAAGGACGCCAGGGAAGCACTCCGCTTTGGGGCACGGGTCTGGGATTAACCGCTTCAGCAGGCCCCCACTGGCAGGCACAATGGCTGTTTTCAGTACCATTGATCAGCACTCCTGACACCCAAAAAGACCAGTTCTATTTTAACTTTTCGCTGACGGCGCAGTTCTGATGTAACATAAATGTCACCTAATAATACA
>Ga0206798_1040_pt1 | contig 27973 bp, 25 predicted proteins | sample Alteio_BWOrgCont_66_FD_152893 | JGI IMG/M metagenome (GOLD analysis project Ga0206798, IMG submission 152893) | Enriched cells from forest soil in Barre Woods Harvard Forest LTER site, Petersham, Massachusetts, United States -... | ecosystem: Environmental > Terrestrial > Soil > Temperate forest >...
GCCGGGCAGCTTACAAGGCACACAAATCTAGCGCGAAGCTGAAGCGCCCCCGCGCGGCGCGCTGAGACGGATAATGGCCGCGGCCGACATAAACCTCACGGCCACATTCGAATTCGACAGGTTTTCTTCCAGCTTCGGGATGGCATCGGGGTTGCCGCATCTTCCCAAGGCCTTGGCCGCCGCAGCCTTCTCCGCCCAGGTCTTGTCGTCGGTAGAAGCCGCTTCCAGCAGCTTAAACGTCTGCGTGTCGCAATCTTCAGCCAGCAAGTTTAGCGCGTGCATCCGAACGGCTACGGCGCCGTTCTTCAAGACCTGCTCGGCCGCCAGCACGCCGATATTGAAGGGACCCAGCAGCGCGCCGGATGCTGATTTCGCGCCCAGCACCGCCATGGCCTTGGGATCATAGCGCAGCCGGTTGGCGCGTCGCAGAGCTCCCTTCACCCCGCCGTCGGTAGCATTTTGCTGGCCCGCGACAACGTCTTCAATGAAGCCGCGGCCGGTTTTGTCCCCCATATCCCACAGCGCTTGGGCGGCGGCAAAGCCTACTTCACCCGCCGGATCGTCCAGCGCGGCCTTCAGCGCTGGAAACGACTGGCGGGATCTCATCTCGCCCAATTCCGCCGCCGCAGTGGCGCGAATCAGCGGATCGGTATCGTCTTTCAGGGCCGCTTCCACCAATCGCACCGCTTCCGGGTTCAGCCCGATAGCTCCCGTGGCAGTAACGGCCTGCCGGCGGTTCAATGGGTTGGTGTCGACCAGCCCCGGCTTCAGCACATCCCAAGCGGTTTTGTCGGGTTGCGCCAGCAGGCAGGCCACCGGCAGCAGCAATGCGATTGTGAGCTTGGTCAGCAGCACAAACGTCTATTTTACTTCACAACAATATTGACCAGTTTGTCCGGAACTACGATCACTTTCACCACTTGTTTTCCATCCAGCAGTGGCTGAACCTTGGTATCCGCCAGCACCAGCTTTTCCAGCGCCTCGCGCGGAGTGCCGAAAGCGACGTTAATGCGTCCGCGTAGTTTGCCATTCACCTGGATTACCACTTCGGCTTCCTCTTCACGCGCCAGTTCCGGATCAAAGACCGGCCACGCCTGATGGAAAACCGGGCCCTGACGGCCTTGCTCCTCCCAAAGTTCTTCGGCCAGGTAAGGCGCGAAGGGCTCCAGCATCAAGGTGAGTTTTTCCAGAATCTCAGCGATCACTGGCGCGGACAAGTCCTTCTCCAGGTCGATAAGCACGTTCATCAGGCCCATCAAGGCGGCGATGGACGTGTTGAAATGCCAGCGGCCTTCGAAATCGTCCGTGATCAGCCTCAAGGTCTGGTGCAGCTTCCGCAAAGCTTTTCTGTCGGATGCCGCCGGCTCGGACGCGCCCGGTCCCAAATTTCGCGTGACGAATTTATAAACGCGGCCGATGAAACTGTACGCACCGTTGGCGCCGGCATCGGTCCAGTCCATTTCTCTTTCAGGCGATGTGGCGAACAATTCGAACACACGGCCGGTGTCGGCCCCGAAGCGCTCGATCATTTCGTCCGCGCTCACTACGTTGCCCTTTGATTTCGACATCTTCGCGCCGTCTTTGATCACCATGCCTTGCGTGAACAGGCGCTTGGTGGGCTCATTGTTCGTGATGAGGCCCAGATCGCGCATCATCTTGGTCCAAAACCTGGAATAAATCAGATGCAGGATGGCGTGCTCCACGCCACCGATATATTGATCGATCGGAAACCAATACGCGATTTTCTTCGAATCGAAGGGCGCGGTTGAATTGTGCGGATCGCAATAGCGATAGAAATACCAGGATGAATCCACAAATGTGTCCATGGTGTCCGTCTCGCGGCGCGCAGGTTCCCCGCACTTCGGACAGTTCACGTTGACAAACTCAGGGACATTTTCGAGCGGCGAACGGCCCTTGCCGCCAATCGGCACCTTCAGCGGAAGCACCACGGGCAATTCGCTCTCCGGCACCGGAACCAGGCCGCACTTCGGACAATAAATCACCGGGATGGGCGTGCCCCAATAGCGCTGGCGCGAGATGCCCCAATCCTTGATGCGAAACGTGACCGCGCCTTTTCCGAAACCTTCCGCTTCGGCCTTGGCGGTCATCACGCGGCGCGCTTCTTCGCTCGGGAGGCCGGTGTAGGGTCCGGAATTTTCCACGATGCCATCGTCGCCCCAGGCATCCTTCATGGTCGCGACATCGGGAAGCAGCCCATCCACGGGCCGAACCACCGGTCGAATCGGAATCCCATACTGCTTGCAGAATTCGAAATCGCGCTGATCGTGCGCCGGCACAGCCATAATCGCGCCCGTACCGTAACCCATCAGCACGAAGTTTCCGATCCAGATGGGAACCTTCTCGCCGCTAAACGGATTGATGGCGTAGCTGCCGGTGAATAAACCTTCCTTGGCGATATCGCCCGGGCCTTTGGCGGCGCGCGAATCGATCATCTGCTTCACTTGCGCTTTGAGCTCCGCTGAGGCGAGTTCAGCCACCAGTGGATGCTCGGGCGCAAGAATCACGCAGGTGGCGCCGAAGATGGTATCTACACGCGTGGTAAACACGCGGATCGGCTGCCCGCTGCCTTCCAGATGAAAATCGATCTCCGCGCCTTCCGATCGTCCGATCCAGTTGCTCTGCATCAGCAACACGCGCTCCGGCCAGCCCTCTTTCAATTCGCCGATGGACGCCAGCAAATCGTCGGCGTAATCGGTAATGCGCAGGAACCATTGCTCGATGGCGCGCTGCTCCACCGGCGTCGATTCGTGCCGCCAGCAGCAGCCATCCACCACCTGCTCGTTCGCCAGCACCGTTCCGCATTCATTGCACCAGTTGACCAACGCATTTTTGCGATACGCCAGGCCGCGCTCCAGCATCTTCAGAAAGAACCACTGATTCCAGCGGTAATATTCGGGATCGCAGGTGGCCACTTCACGCGACCAGTCGTAACTGAAGCCCATGCGCCGGTGCTGGCGCTTCATGTTTTCGATGTTGGATTTGGTCCACTCATAGGGATCGCGCTTGTTTGCGATCGCTGCGTTCTCGGCCGGCAACCCGAACGCGTCCCAACCCATGGGATGCAGCACGTTGAACCCGCGCATGCGTTTATAACGCGCCAGCGCGTCGCCGATGGTGTAGTTGCGGATGTGTCCGATATGCAGCGTGCCGCTGGGATACGGCAGCATCTCGAGCACGTAAAACTTGGGCTTGCTCGAATTCTCTTCGGCTTGAAACAGCGACGCGTTGGCCCATCGCTCGCTCCACTTCAACTCGATCTCGTTATGGTCGTACTGCTTTTCCGGCATGGCTTTGAAAAATGGCTTGGCGCAGAGTTTCGGATGATTGAGGATGCGGCGAAACCCGTCTATCTAAATATAACCGGGTCCCAAAGGCCTTCGCTTCGGAAATCTGGCTGGACAGTACCAGCTTAATCCAGCAGCCGCTCGTAATGGCTTTGTCCGCCGAAGTCCTGGTTTGTTTCGGGAGGGAGCCATAGCAGGCCCAGAAATCCGGCGTCGTCCTGTGAATCACAAGTCGGTGGCTTTGCCCGATTCTTGCTCGTGAAGAGCCGCGTCGAACTCGGCGAACCAGTGCCGAAACGCCCGCAATTCTTCGGCTGTAAGCTGTTTCACCTCATTCTCGACGCCTTCCAGCCTGCTCATGATGGTAGTTTCAGCATACCGCTGGCCGTCGTAGCCTTCCGGGATAGCCTCTTTAACATCTCCAGGTTCCTCAACTCGTCGCCTTCTTCATCCACCGGAGTCTCCAAAATAAACGCCTTGCTCCGAAGCTTCGGATGGTTCAGGATGCGGCGAAAGCCCGCCTCCCCGATATGGCCGCGCCCAATATGCTGGTGCCGGTCCAGGTGCGATCCCAGCGCGCCTTTCGAATCGTTGGCATGGATCACGCGCACGTTTTCGATGCCCAGCAACCGATCGATCTCGGCCACCGTCTGTTTCAACCCCGCCGCGGAACTGACATCGTAGCCGGATGCCAGGCAATGACAGGTGTCGATGCAAAATCCGATCTTCAGAGCTGTCATCTCGGCCGCGAGCTGGCGCATGATGCCCAGTTCCTCAAAGCGGCAGCCCAGCGCCGCGCCCGATCCGGCGGTGTTTTCGAGTAGCACCGTCAGATTCCGGGTATCCAGTCCCCGGGCCGCTTCCGCCAGCGACCGGGCCACCGCACAGATGCCCTGCTCTATCGAATGGCCCTTGCAGTTGCCGGGATGCGCCACCAGATACTCGGCACCGATGGCCAACGCCCGTTCCATCTCGCCCCGAAAGGCCGCCGTCGATTGCGCCCGCAGGGCCTCGCTGCAGGACCCCAGGTTGATCAGATAATTGTCGTGGATCACCAGCGGCGCCAGATCGTGACGTTCGCGGATGCGCTGCAAAAGCTTCACCGCGCTCGGCGCTGGCGCACAGGCGCGCCACATGCGAGGGCTGGCCGAGAAGATCTGAAACGTATTAGCACCCACCTCCACTGCCTTGATCGCAGCATTTTCAAGCGACTTGGAGATAGATGTATGGAGCCCGAAGCGCAAGGAAACCCGATGGTAGCAGGACCGGCGCGCGGATAGGAGTACAATGCCACCATGTTCGTGCCTCTGACGCCCATCCGATGTATCCACCGCGCCGTGGATTTGTTCCCGAATAAAATTGGGATCGTATCGGGCGAACGGCAGTTCACCTATCGCGAATTCGGAGAACGTGCGGAGCGTCTGGCCTCCGCCCTGGTGAAACACGGGATCCAGCGCGGCGACCGCGTCGCCTACCTCAGCTTCAACACCCATCAGTTATTGGAGGGTTATTACGGAGTGGTGCTGGCGCACGCCATCGTGATGCCGCTGAACGTCCGGCTATCGCCGCTCGAACTGCAAAACATCCTGAACCATTCCGGCGCGCGGATGTTGTTATTTGAAAACGATTTCGCGCCGTTGGTGGAAAAACTCAAGCCGGCCTGCCCGGATATCGCGCGGTATGTGGCGCTCGATGAAAAAGGTCCGGTTGCCGATCTGGGCTATGAGGAACTGCTCCAGGAAGGACGTCCGGATCGCGCCGACATTTCGCACGTTGACGAAAACGCCATTGCCGAACTGTTCTACACCAGCGGCAGCACCGGCACTCCGAAGGGTGTGACGTTGTCCCACCGAACTCTGTACTTGCACGCCCTGGCCGTGGCGAACTTATATCGCCAGCCCGAAACCGTGGTCGATCTGCACACCATCCCCCTGTTCCACGCCAACGGCTGGGGCCGCCCGCAGGCTTCCACCCTGCTGGGCACCAAACAAATCATGATCCGGCGCTTCGATCCCGTCACGGTCTTCCGCCTCATCGCGGAACATCGCGCCACCGACATGGCGCTGGTTCCCACCATGGCCAACGCGCTTCTCAATTGTCCCGATCTCAATGCCCACGATCTTTCCAGTTTGCGCAATATCGTCCTGGGCGGTGCCGCCGCTTCGCCGGAACTGGTGGAGCGCATGGAAAACGCGTTCCACTGCGACGTGTACGCGGGCTACGGCCTGACGGAAACCGCACCGCTGCTGAGCACTTCGTGTTCCAAGCCCGGACTCGCCTACGCCTCCGATGCCGACCGGCAGCGCCGCAGGTCCATGGCCGGCTGGCCAGTGATCGGGATGCAGGTGCGCGTGGTGGACCCCGACATGAACGATGTTCCGCGCGACATGCAGACCATCGGCGAAATCGTCACGTCCGGCGATCACGTCATGGAAGGGTACTATCGGGAGCCCGAGGCTACCGCCGCCGTGATGAGCGGACCCTGGTTTCACACCGGAGACATGGCGGTGTGGGACGAAGAGACATTCCTCCAGATTGTCGACCGAAAAAAAGAAATCATCATCAGCGGCGGCGAAAACATCTCTTCCATCGAAGTGGAGAAAGCGATTTTCGCTCATCCCGACGTTTTCGAGTGCGCCGTGGTGGGCGCGCCGGACGAAACCTGGGGTGAAATCCCGGCCGCGATCGTGGTACGGAAACCGGGTTCGGCGCTCACGTCCGAGGAGTTGATCGAGTTTCTAAAGGCGCGCCTGGGCAAGTTCAAGCTGCCCAGGATTATCGCGTTTAGCGAGGAGCCATTGCCCAAAACCGGCACCGGAAAAATCCGCAAGCTGGTGTTACGGGAGCAATTTTGGCAAGGTAAGGAGAAGAGGGTTCAGGGCTAACCCCCGCTGTACCCGTCCGGCGTGGTATTCCGTCTATAGAAGAACTTCCTGCGAGGGACGAACTCCGGGAAAAGGAGGAGGCATGAAACCCGCGTTTCTGCTCGCCATCACCGTATCTGTACTGACTGCTCAATTCGGCCAAATACCCGGCACCTCTGCACCTGGACAAATTCCTGGACAAAATCCCGGACGCTACCCAGCGGGAGGAACACCCAACGGCGGCGGCCGTTCGCGGCGGACCACGCGGGAAGAAAAGCCGGCCACCCATACCGAAGTAGTGAGCGGCGTGGTTCGAAAAGTAGATGCCGATTCGTTTGAGCTAGAAGCGGAAGATACCCGCTTCCTGATTATCCAGTTTTCAGCCGCCGTCCCGAAGCCCGCCGACCTGCGTGTGGGCGATGGATTGGACGTTACCGCCAACGGCGATGCGGACGGGATGTTTCACCTGGTGAGTATCCGGCCGAACAAACAGATCGCCGACACCATCAATGAAGCCGACAATATTGGACCGGGCCCCGGCGCACCCGAAGAAGGAAGAACCGGACCGCCGCCCACTATCCTGGTACGGCCCGACGCTGCGCCCGATAGCGACGATTCGGGACCGCCGAAATTGATACGGGGCAAGCCAGTGGCGCGTGCGTCGACCTCCATTCCCGATGACGACGCTCCCAGCCGGCCGTCCCGTCCGAAACCAGCTGCTGCTCCGCCCGCCAATGCACACATGGCGCTGATCGAACAGGCGCGCGAGGCGGCCGCCACGTTTCTAGAGAGTTTGCCGAACTACGTTTGCCAGGAGCAGACCACGCGCTACGTCAGTGAAACGCGCCAGCCCAGCTGGAATGTCGCCGACGTGGTCTCCGCCGAAGTGGTCTATGACGATCACCAGGAAAGTTACCGCAACCTGCAGATCAACGGAAAGCCCACCAAGAAATCCCCCGAGGATTCAGGCGCCTGGTCGACGGGCGAATTCGGCACCATCCTGGGCAACCTCTTCGCGCCGCAGTCCGCCACCGATTTCAAGTATGTGCAGGAGGACACCATCCTGCATCGCGCCGCTTCCGTTTTCGATTTCAAAGTGCAGCGCGTGCGTTCTTCCTGGAAAATTTGGGTGCCGGGACAATACATCGTTCCCAGCTACAAGGGTTCGGTCTGGATTGATAAGCAGACCGGCCAAGCGCTGCGAATCGAGATGCAGGCCAAAGAGGTTCCCGAGGCCTTCCCCGAGATCACCGTCGAAACCGCCGTGGATTACGACATCATCAGTTTGGGATCCGCGGATAAATTCCTGCTGCCGGTGCATGCCGAAGCGCTAAGCTGCTGGCGCAATTCCAACGATTGCCAGCGCAACGTTATCGAGTTCCGCAACTACCACAAGTTCGAAGGCGAATCTGTGATTAAGTTTGAGCAGGAACAGAAGTAATCCCGAACAGCGCCTGATATTTTTCCGGGAGTTTCACCGGCCGCATGCCCGGGCCCAGGAACATGTGCTTTGTTTCGCCGGTGGCCAGCTGGCGGCCGCTCCCGGCGTGGCGAATCTCATACTGAAACACCACCACACGCTGGTTGGCCTTATCTATCCAGGTTTTTACCACTATCTCTTCGTCGTAGCGCGCCGGATGAAGATAGCGGCAGTGCGCCTCAATCACCGCCAGCAATATCCCGTCGTCCACTTCCATATCGCGGTAACGGATGCCTGCAGCCCGGCAGTATTCGGCACGCCCCAGTTCCATCCAGATCAGGTAGTTGGCATAGTAAACCACGCCCATCTGATCGGTCTCCGCATAACGGACCCGAAAGCTGGTTTCATACGAAAGAACCGGGCTCGTTTCAGACATTCGGCTTGTTCTTGCGCAGCTGCTTCATTTCTTTGGCTGTGAACAACATGTCTGCCGCCGGCATTCTGCGCTCCCGGCAGTACGCCAGATACAGATAGCCGTAGCTGCGCGTGATATAGTCCGCCGTCGAGAAACCGAGCAGCCGCGCGGTGCTGTCTATCCAGCGCGGGCTGCCTTCAATTTCCAGGTAATTGCCGATTGGCGTTTCATCCAACAAAACCTTCCCGGCGCCCGGTGGCTTGGCATATTCGGTCCGGAACTTCTCGTAGCGAAAGATGGGATGGTAGCCGATCTCGCTAAAAATCTGCTCCACTTTGAAAGCGTCCGGCAATACTACTTCGATCTCGTGGCGCTTCTTGTACCGTCCCTGCTCGGACGGCCCCTTGTAGGTGAGCAGCGTGTGCGTTCCAACGCGGCGCACGCGGATCAGTTTTCCGTGCCCGCGCAGAGCACGGGTGGAAGTGTCCAGCAGCACGTTGTATTCGTGCAGCCGGCTTTTGGCAACGCGGAAACCGGCATCGCGCAGCTTGCGCCGGATCTTGCCCAAATCCCCGGGTAGACGGAGTTTGATTTCGATTTCGAACGTCAACTTTCTATGAGAGCAGAACCAGAGCGGTCTCACAAGTTGCTGGCCAGAAAGCGCTGAGCCGTTACAGTACTTGACACTTCTCCCCGACTTGTATATATTCTCTATCGAGATACTATACAATCTAGGAAGACCTGTGACCAACCCAAGACTCGCCCTTACTTTTACCCTGACGCTCAGCTCCCTGGCCTTCCTGGGGGGATGCTCTTCCAACAAGACCGAAGCCACCAGCGGGCCGGCAACCGTGCACCTTCTGAACGTCTCGTACGATCCCACGCGTGAACTGTATCAGGAGTTTAACAAAGCCTTTGCGGACGAGTGGAAGGGGAAAACGGGCCAGACGGTCAGTGTGGACCAATCCCACGGAGGCTCCGGCAAACAGGCCCGCGCCGTCATCGACGGTCTGCAAGCCGACGTCGTCACCCTGGCTCTCGCCTATGACATCGACGCCATCGTCGACAAGGGCCATGCCATCAATCCGGGCTGGGAAGCCCGGCTCCCCAACAACGCCACACCATACACGTCGACTATTGTTTTCCTGGTTCGCAAGGGCAACCCCAAGGGCATTCATGACTGGCCGGACGTGATCCGGAAAGGCGTGAGCGTCATCACTCCAAATCCGAAAACCTCGGGGGGAGCCCGCTGGAATTATCTGGCTGCCTGGGGCTATGCCTGGAATCACTCGGGACACGACGAAAAGAAGACTCGGGAATTCATAGCCGCGCTCTATCAAAACGTTCCGGTGCTGGATTCGGGCGCGCGCGGTTCCACAACCACATTTGTGGAACGCGGGTTGGGTGACGTACTGCTTTCCTGGGAAAACGAAGCCTACTTATCGCTCAAGGAGTTCGGATCGGACAAATTTGAGATCGTGAATCCATCGTCCAGCATTCTGGCCGAGCCGCCGGTTGCGGTGGTGGACAAGAATGTGGATCAGCACGGCACCCGCGCCGTAGCGGAAGCGTATCTCAAGTATCTGTACACCGACGCCGGCCAGGAAATCGCCGCAAAGAATTTCTACCGGCCGCGTAACGCCGCCATTCTCGCCAAATACAAGAGCCAGTTCCCCGACATCCAACTCTTCACCATCACCGACGTGGCCGGCCCCTGGAAAGATGTCCAGCCCAAGCACTTCGCCGACCACGGTGTCTTCGATCAGCTCTACAAACCACAAAGCTAATCCATGTCCAGGTTGCGCCAGCATAGTGTCATTCCAGGCTTCGGCCTGACGCTGGGATACACGCTCTCCTATCTCAGCCTGATTGTGCTGATTCCGCTTTCGGCTTTGGCGGTGAAGGGTGCCGCACAGCCCTGGGCGCAATTCAGCGAAGCCGTCTTCGATCCGCGAACGCTGGCGGCCTGGCGGCTCACCTTCGGCACGGCCCTGATTGCATCGTTGGTAAACGCGTTTTTCGGACTGATTGTGGCCTGGACGCTGGTGCGCTACGAATTTCCCGGCCGCCGGATTTTAGACGCACTCATCGACGTGCCGTTCGCGCTTCCCACCGCCGTCTCGGGCATTGCGCTCACCGCCATCTACTCGCAAAACGGATGGATGGGCCGCTGGCTGCAGCCGCTGGGCATCAAAGCGGCATTCTCGCCGCTCGGCATCGTGATCGCGCTCACTTTCATTGGTCTTCCATTTATCGTTCGCACTGTTCAACCGGCGGTGGAGGATCTGGACCCGGCGGTAGAAGAAGCTGCGTCGCTGCTGGGCGCCACCCGGTTGACCACTTTGTGGAAGGTAATCCTGCCTGCCTTGCAGCCGGCGCTGATTGCTGGATTCGTCACCGCCTTTGCGCGCGCGCTGGGCGAGTACGGTTCGGTGATTTTCATCTCCGGCAACATGCCGATGAAAACTGAAATCGCTTCGCTGCTCATCGTCACCAAGCTGGAGCAATTCGATTATGCCGGCGCCGCTGCCATCGGTCTGCTGATGCTGGTCAGCTCATTCCTGTTGTTGTTCCTGGTGAACGTGGGCCAATGGTGGTCCACCAGGCACTTGAGAAGGGCAGCATAATGGCCATCACTTCGCGTCATCGCCACACCGAACCAGTCTGGATGCGGAACCTGTTTATCGCGGCGGCTGTCATCTTTGTAGGGCTCCTGATCCTGCTGCCCGTGATTTCGGTTTTCACCGAAGCGTTTCGTAAAGGATTCGCATTCTATCTCACCAGCATTTCAGACCCGTTGGCCATGTCGGCATTGCGGCTCACCGTGATCACCGCCGCCGTCACGCTGGCGGCTAATCTGGTCTTCGGCCTGGCGGCATCCTGGTTGATAGCGAAGTTCAGCTTCCCGGGGCGAAACCTGCTGCTCTCTTTGATCGACCTGCCATTTGCTGTTTCCCCCGTGATTTCGGGCCTGGTATTTGTGCTGCTGTTCGGAGCCCAGGGGTGGTTCGGCAATTCATTGTCCAGCCGCGGGATTCAGGTCATCTTCGCCACGCCCGGCGTGATCCTGGCCACCATTTTCGTCACTTTCCCCTTCATCGCGCGCGAGTTGATTCCACTGATGCAGGAACAGGGAGCCGAAGAAGAGGAAGCCGCGGTTTTGCTGGGCGCCAACGGCTGGCAGACCTTCCGCCGTGTCACCCTGCCCAACATTCGCTGGGCGTTGGTCTACGGCGTGGTGCTGGCGAACGCGCGCGCCATGGGAGAATTTGGCGCTGTCTCGGTTGTCTCAGGGCATATTCGCGGCCGCACCAACACGCTGCCGCTGCATGTCGAGATTCTTTATAACGAATACAATTTTTCGGCGGCGTTTGCCGTGGCAAGCTTGCTGGCGCTGCTGGCGCTGGTGACCCTGGTGGCCAAAGCCGCGCTGGAATGGCGCATCCGGGTTGAGGAACGGCCCGCGGTTATGGAAGACGTGGTCTAGAAAAGAAGAGGTGGTGTAAAAATGGCCATAGACGCACGGCACGTCAGTAAATCGTTCGCCAACTACGTCGCTCTCCGCGACGTCGATCTGCACGTCGAACAAAGCGAATTGATCGCACTGCTCGGGCCCTCCGGCTCCGGCAAGACCACGCTGCTGCGCATCATCGCCGGCCTGGACACTCCAGATCCGAACCCGCAAACCTCCGTCGTCGTGGATGGTCAGGACATTCTGGATCGTCGCGGCAGCGAACGGCGCGTGGGATTCGTGTTCCAGCACTATGCGCTGTTCCGCCACATGACGGTATTCGAAAACATCGCCTTCGGCCTTCGGGTTCGCCCGCGCAAACTGCGTCCCAGTGAACCGGAATTGCGCCGCAAGGTAAATGAATTGCTGGATCTGATCCAGCTTGGCCGCTGGTCTACGCACTATCCTTCGCAGCTTTCGGGTGGCCAACGCCAGCGCGTGGCCTTGGCTCGCGCCCTGGCCATTGAGCCCAGCGTGCTGCTGCTGGACGAGCCCTTCGGCGCCCTGGATGCCAAGGTTCGCCAGGAACTGCGTCGCTGGCTGCGAACCTTGCACGCCAAAATTGCCGTCACCAGCGTGCTGGTTACCCACGATCAGGAAGAAGCCCTGGAAGTGGCTGACCGAATTGTCATCATGAACCAGGGTCGCATCGAACAAACCGGCACGCCCGACGAAGTTTTCCACAACCCGGCATCCGAATTCGTGGTCACCTTCCTGGGCCACGTGAATCTGTTCCATGGGCGCGTGGAGGCTGGCCAGCCGGTGCTGTCGCCGGAAGCCAACGGGCACACCACCCGGGTTTTTGTGCGTCCGCATGAGTTGGACATCGAGCGCTATCAATCGAGCGGGGCTTCGGTTGCCGCCAGCATTCATCGCATTCAATCGGCTGGGCCCATTGTGCGGGTGGAACTGACCAGCCATCAGAATGAATCGATCACTGTGGAAATGACTCACGAACGATACCGCGACCTGACCATCAAGACGGGCGAGACGGTGTACGTGAAAGTACGGGACGTACGGGTCTTTGTAGCCTCAAAGTAGCTTTTCCCATAGACCACTAGAATATTGCTAAGTACCTGATTAGTAAAAAGTACTAGGGTCACAAAAATAGTTCTTGCCTAATACCTAAGTTACTTGATAGACTTACTTGAAATGAAACAGATACTTCCGCAGCGTGGTCGGACGCTCATGGCGAGCTTACTGGTTTTGGGGGCCTTCGGCGCGCTCCCCGCTGCTGCTCAAGACGACGCCACAACACAGAACGGAGCCAGCGGCTACAACGGCTCCTACATCACCGGCCCGGCGTCTAACCCGTTGAGTTTCTTGAACGGCCCGGCCTTCCGGACCACGGGTCAGAAGACCCCGTATGACTTCCCCGATTTTGCCCCCATGACGGCGTTGGACAAGCAACTGCCCTCTTGGATCGGCTTCGGCTTGGAAGAGCGGCTGCGCTGGGAAGAAACCTACAACGCCAGTTTCAAATTGCATAACGACGATGGCTACTTGTTGAATCGCGCGCGCTTGTTGATGCAGATTAAGCCCTCCAGTTGGCTGCGCATCGTGGGACAGGTGCAGGACGCTCGCGCCTGGTGGCAGAATCCACCGTTGCAGCCGCCCAACACCAACCGCCTGGATATCAAGCTGGCCTATGCCGAGGTGGGCGATCCGGAGCATCACTGGATCAGCGTCCGCGTGGGCCGCCAGTTGATCAATTACAACAACACGATCATTGCCAATTCGGAATGGCGCGATCAGGGCCGCTCTTATGACGCGGTGGTCACCAACCTGCATTTTGATCGTTTTCGCCTGGGAGTTTTCGCGGCATCAGCAGTAGTGCCGCTGGACGAGGGTATCAGCCACCACCAGGAAGGCAACAACATTTATGGCATGTACGGCGCGGCCGACAGCCTGGTGGCGCCGAACTCCAGCTTCGAGCCGTTCGTCCTGTGGCGCGTGGCCCCGAGCGTCGCGGTGGAGACCGGCGGCAAAGCCACTACCGGCCATGAGAGCGAGCAGGCTTATGGCGTTCGCTTCAAGGGCGTAGTGTTCAATAATCTCGATTACACGGCGGAAGGCATCCGCGAAGCGGGGTCGGACGGGAACAATGCCATCCGGGCCTGGGGCACCACCGACGGCGTTGCATACCGTTTCAGTTCGATGTATTGGAAGCCCCGCGTATTCACCCAGTATGATTACGCCTCAGGCGACCGGAATCAGCACGACGGAGTGCATGGCGCTTTCGACACCATGTACCCTACCGCGCACGACCGTTTCGGCATCAGCGATCAGTTCGGCTGGCAGAACATCGAAGCCGTTCGCGCCGGCGTAACCATCGAACCGCACCGCCGCTGGACCGTGACGGGGCAATGGCTGGATTTCTGGCTGGCCAGCGCCACGGATTCTCTCTACAACACCTCCGGCGGCTCCATTGTTCGCAATACCGCCGGCACCGCTGGCAAGCACGTCGGCCAGGAAGCCGATGTCTATACCTGGTACGAACTGAACCGCCACGTAAACGTCGGTTTCGGATTCGCGCACATTTTCCCCGGCCAATATCTCACCCTGATGGAGAAGGGGCCGAACTACAGCTACCCGTACTTCGCGCTCAACTTCAAGGACGCCGGGAAAACGCACTGAGGGTTTGGCGCGCCCTGGGCTTGCCAAACGGGGTTGGGGATTAGGGATTGGCTACCCAGGCACATTCCCTGTGAAACACGGCCTATGCCTGGAACCCCAATCCCATCATTCGCAGGGACGCTTCGACCACGATACCCAAGCTCAATCACCGAACATGGTTACGAGTGGCAAAGCGGTCTTGATCCATCCCCTGACCCGCAATCCCAGTTGGAAAGCACTTGCCTAGGCCAAGACGAACGCGCCGGCCGGTATTTCGCGAAGCTGTCCTAAACGCAGCCTGTGCCTGGAACCCCAACCCCTAATCCCCAATCCCAGTTGGAAAGCGCTGAAAGCGCTTCCCAACCCTAAAGCTTTCCCCCTAGTCGCCGATAGCAAATCAAGGTGCCGCTCACGGAAATATCGCCGGAACTTGCCGATGCAGCGGATGTACTCAGCGATCAGCTTCGCGTCCACTTGCATCGTTTGGCGGTCTTGCTGCTCCCCCACACCGAAACCCTGGACCGGCGCTTCCTGGCGCGCCTGAAAAAGGGACAGTTCGAGCCCCGGCAGTTCGAGCCCAAGATCCGCGTCGCGCTGGCTTCCATTACCCCCGGCGCGGCCGCGCGCATCCTGGCCAGTGGACAGCCGCCGCTCAAATTCATTGAGCAAGTGGAATATAACGGACGCCGCCTGGCGAAGCTCAACCTGCCGCCCAGCAGCATCGTGGAAGCATTGCAGGAGTATGACCGCCTGCTGACGCCCATGCTGCGCAAGCTGCTGCCCAATGAATACGCGAACTTCCAGTGGGTACGCGAACAGCTGCATTTCTGCGTCATCCTGACGCTGAACAATGCGTATTACCAGGTCCGCGAAGCCGAAACGCAAGCCTTTTATGAGCTGTTCCGCGTGGAGCTGGAATCGCGCAATCTGGATGAACTGCTGCGTCGCTTCCTGACTGCCTTGGTGCAGGTATGCCACGCCGACGTAGGCCACTTGTACCTGCTGAACGACAAGCGGAGCGCTTGGGTCTTGCGGGCCCAGGCTCAAACACGCGGGCAGAACAAGCCCACCTGGGCGGAAGTGCCGAACGGGCGCACCCGGATGCGGACGCTGGCCCATTCACGGCAAATCGAGCTGAAGGACGGGGCCGACGGTTTATTGTTGGAGCCGGCCTGGAAGGATCGTTTCCAGACCGTCTGGTCCATTCCGCTGGCCGCCGGAGGACGCACCGCGGGCGTCATGCAGTTTGCGTTCTCGAAGTCCTACGAGTGGCTGCCGCGCGAGCAGGAATTGCTGGCCGCCGCGGCCGAGCGCTGCCTGATGGCCGCCGAGAAAGCCCGGCTGATGGAAGATCTGGCCGCGCGCGAGGAACAGGTCCGGCAGCTGGCCGAGCACATGCTGCACGTGGAGGAAATAGAGCGCCGCCGCATCAGCCGTGAACTGCACGACGAAGCCGGGCAATCGCTATTGTGCATCCGGCTGCAAATAGAACTGCTGGAGCAGGCCATCCCGGCGGTGCACGAGGAATGGATAGGAAAGCTGCGCGAGGCACGCGATCTTACCGAGCGCACCATTCTCGAAATGCGGCGCCTGATCGCCGCGTTGAGTCCGGCGGTGCTGGAACAACTGGGCCTGGGAGCCGCGCTGCGGCAACTGGTGAACCGCTTCCGGCGGCTGCATCCCATCCGCGTGAAATTGCTGCTTGGACGGTTGGGGCGGCTGCCGCAACAGACTGAAATTATTGTCTATAGGCTGGTCCAGGAATGTTGTAACAATATCGCCAAGCACTCGGCCGCCAAGAGCGTAAACATTTCTGTGAGTTCGGCCGATGGATGGGTGAGACTGGCCGTTGAGGACAACGGAGTCGGGTTTAGAGTCGAGGAAGCGCTGGCTCGGAAAGATTCGTTTGGACTTTCTGGCATGAGGGAGCGCGTTGCCCTACTCGGTGGCAGATTTGAGATTCGCAGTTATCCCAAGAATGGCTCCGGCAACGGAATCACCACTGGGACCAGATCGGTTGATCGTCAGAGAACAGGACGGGGCACCAAGATTTTGATCCGTCTTCCGGTAGCCAAGCAGCCTCCGGAATCCAGTTCGGTCGAGCCAATCGCCGCCAAGCCGATGGGAGCCAAACCGTTGGGAGCACGACACGCGCGGAGAATCAGAGCAGCCGGAGCGTAGGCCCGGTCGCCTGGGGCCGGAGTAGCAGACTCAGGTTACGCAGGTGGCAGCTCAAGCTTAGGAAAGGGATTCGAGACAGCAACTGGGGTAAACGTTATGGCCAAGACTCGCATCATGTTGGCGGATGATCACACGCTCTTTCGCCAAGGCATCAGAACGCTCATTTCGGCGGAGGCTGACATGGAAGTGGTCGGCGAAGCTTCCAACGGCGGCGACGCCGTGGAGAAAGCAGCCGATCTACGGCCGGACGTCGTGCTGATGGACATCGGCATGCCCGGTCTCAGCAGTTTCGAAGCTACCCGGCAGATCAAGAAAAACCGTCCCGAAACAAAAGTCCTTTTTCTTACGATGTACGACGACGAAGACTACCTGGTGGAGGGCATGGAGGTAGGCGCCAGCGGTTACGTTCTCAAGGACAGCCCGTCCGCCCAATTGGTGGCCGCCGTTCGCGACATTTGCCGTGGCGGAAGTTATCTCAGCCCCCGCATGCTGTCGCAACTGGTTGACGATTTCCGGTCTCGCATCAAGTCGGCGAACCGCCTGCCCCGATTCGCAACTCTCACCACGCGCGAGCGCGAAGTGCTGAAGATGCTGGCCGAAGGCAACTCGGTGAAAGAAATTGCCTGCGATCTGAACCTGAGCGTGAAAACCGTGGAAGCGCATAAGTTCAACCTGATGCGTAAGCTGGACATCCACAATAAAGCTCAGCTAGTGCAGTACGCCATCCAGAAGAAGATCATCAAGATCCCGAACCTGGCCTAACGCGAGTTACCATGGAGTCGGTGTGAACCGGCCCATCCTGACGGTACCCGTCCAAAAAGTCGAAGGCGTTTCCTCCGTTCCATTCCAGGATCTGCTGGCCGTAGAAGAGCCGCTGGAAATTCGTCTGCATCACGATCAGGACGACAGATCCATCTCCATAACCATGCGCACGCCCGGCCATGACTTCGAGCTGGCGGCCGGTTTCTTGTTCAGTGAAGGCATCCTGCACGACGCCTCACAGGTTCGCGAAATACGCTGGTCGCACCTCGCGAATGGCAACCAGCGCCAGTTGGGCAACTCCGTCACGGTGGAACTGAACCCGGGCGTGGATGTGGATCTTGACCGGCTGGAACGGCATTTCTACACCACCTCCAGCTGCGGCGTGTGCGGAAAAGCGTCCATCGAAGCGATAGAGATGCAGGATTGTCCGGTGCTGCCGCGCAACGGGCCGATGGTGGAAGGAAGCGTGATTCATCTTCTACCGGACGCCTTGCGGCGCGCCCAGCCGGTGTTTGAGCGTACCGGCGGATTGCATGCCGCGGCGCTGTTTTCGCCCCAGGGCGAGTTCCAGCTTTTGCGCGAGGATGTTGGCCGCCACAACGCAGTGGACAAACTGATCGGCGCCGAAATGCTGGCGGGCCATACGCCCCTTGGCGAGCGTCTCATGTTCGTGAGCAGCCGCGCAAGTTTTGAGCTGGTGCAGAAAGCCTTGATGGCCGGCATTCCGATCCTGGCCGCAGTGGGTGCACCTTCCAGCCTGGCCGTGGAAACGGCACAGCGCTTCAACTTGACCCTGCTCGGCTTCGTGCGCGACAGCCGTTTTAATATCTATTCAGGAGCATCCAGAATCCAATGAAACTCCGCATCCATGGAAACTCGCTGCGGCTGCGGCTGAACCAATCTGAAGTCGCCCAGTTCAGCAAGACCGGTTTTGTCGAAGACAGCGTGCAATTCGCGCCCGGCACCAGCTTGGCTTACACGCTGGAATCGCTGTCCAGCCTGAGTGCCCCAAAAGCTGTTTACGCCAACGGCGGGCTGCGCATTCAGGTTCCCGGCGCCGAAGCCATAGATTGGTTTACGTCAGATCGCGTGGGCATCTCCGGTGAGCAACCGCTGGAATCTGGAAAATCCCTTTCCATCCTGATCGAAAAAGATTTTCAGTGCCTGCATGGCGATGTTGCTCGCGATCCGGACGCCTATCCCAATCCGATTGAAGAGACGGTCCGCTAATCTGGGCAGAAATGGAAAAGGGCGCCGGTGTTATCGAGCGCCCTTCGCCGCGTCGTTCGGAATCGACCCTGGAGTTATAACTTCTTGGTCCCCTTCGAATCGGGGCTCCGCAGCCGGCCGAGCAACCTTACCCCACCGAGGTTATCACGAAATCTTCTCGGCAATCGATTTGGCCTGCAGGAACTGGAGCAAGTAATCCGGGCCGCCCGCTTTGGAATCCGTTCCCGACATATTGAACCCGCCAAAAGGATGCGCGCCCACCATGGCGCCCGTGCACTTGCGATTGATGTACAGGTTGCCCACGAAGAATTGCTCGCGCGCCTGGCGGATTTTCTCCCGGTTGTCGGTGTAAACCGCGCCCGTCAATCCATATTCGGAATCGTTCGCCAGTTCCAACGCATGATCGAAATCGCGCGCCTTAGCCACCGCCAGCACCGGACCAAAAATCTCCTCCTGGAAGATACGAGCCTTGGAATCGATATCGGCGATCACCGTAGGCTGCACAAAATATCCGTCGCCCGGCGCCCTGGATCCGCCCGCCACCAGCCGGCCTTCCTGCTTGCCGATCTCCACGTAATCCAAGATCGATTTCATGGCGCCTTCGTTGATCACCGGCCCCATGTAATTTCCCGAATCGTCCGACGGCCCAACCTTCAGCGCCGCCACCTGGGTCCTCAGCTTGTCGACGAACTCATCGTAAATAGCCGCATCCACAATGGCGCGCGAGCAGGCCGAACATTTCTGTCCCTGGTACCCGAAGGCCGACCACATCACGCCCTTCACCGCGACGTCGACGTCGGTTTCTTTGTCCACCACAATCGCGTCCTTGCCGCCCATCTCGGCCACCACGCGCTTTATCCAAAGCTGTCCCTTGCGCGGCTTGGCCGCCAGTTCATTGATCCGCAGCCCTACTTCCTTGGAGCCGGTAAAAGCGATGAATCGCGTCAGGGGATGCTCCACGATGACGTCGCCCACCACTGAGCCGCTGCCCACCAGCATGGAGAACGATTGCGGCGGAAACCCGGCGTCCAGTAGAACTTCTGCAAACTTGGCTGCGATGGTGGGCGTGTCGCTGGACGGCTTGATCACCACTGTGTTGCCCGCCACCAGCGCCGCGGTGGTCATGCCTACCATAATGGCCAGCGGAAAATTCCAGGGCGGAACAATCACGCCCACGCCCAGCGGCAGATAGAACAATTCGTCCTTCTCGCCCGGCAACTGCACCAAGGGATCCGGCTTGGCCAGGCGCAGCATCTGGCGCGCGTAGTATTCGCAGAAATCGATGGCCTCTGAAACATCGGCGTCCGCCTCAGGCCACGTCTTGCCGGCTTCATAAACCAGCCAGGCGTCGAACTCGAACTTCCGCTCGCGAAACAGCGCAGCCGCACGCAGCAGAATCTGCGCACGAGTCTCCGGGGGCACCGCGCCCCATTGCGGATAATAGGCGTGGGCCGCTTCCACGGCCTCTTTTGCCAGCGCCGCCGTGGCCTTGTTATGACTTCCCACGATTTCGCTGGGCTTGGAAGGATTCAGCGATTTCAGCAAATCCCCGGTCCGCTCGTGCCGCCCGGCGATCAGCAGATCGTATTCCCGCCCTAGCTGGGAATGCACCTCGCGCAACGCCCGTTCCATCGCCTCGCGATTGGAGGGCTTCGAAAAATCGGCTACCGGCTCATTTACAAATGCTGCCGGCGCCTTCACCGGCTCTGCAATGCTGCTGGACATGGGTGTGTACTCTCTTGAAAGCGTTCCGTTGTTGGATGCTTATCCCTTCAGATTGGATGCCGTGCTCTCAACGATCTTGCGGCCCCGCTCGAACATATCCGCCGCTTCGTCCGCCAGTTTGCGGCCGCGCTCGTACATTTCCCGCCCGCGATCCAGCAAGTCGCCTCCCGAATCGGCTAGCGCATCCCGCCCCTTCTGTGCCTTCTTGGTCAGATGCCGCCGCGTATCTTCCCCGGTCGCCGGAGCATAGAGCAGCGCCACCGTCGCGCCAATCGCAATGCCCGCCATGAACCACACCGCCTTGCCGCCGTATTCTTCCGCCATGAACCCTCCTTATTCATTCTAACGCCCGATCCCGGCGATAATCTTCTAGAATCAGAACGTGAGTACTGAACTGGATCTGATTACGGTGTATCGCTCCATGGATGCTGACGCCAAAGAGGACGCCGATTGCGTTCTGGAGCTGCTGACCGACGCGGGGATTCACGCGGTGATGCTGGACGATTCCGCTCCCGGCGTCCCCGAAGGAGTTTTTGAAGTACAGGTTCCGGCGCCCGACGCCGCCCGCGCCGAAGAGTTGATTGCCGAAAATCCGCTACCCGAGGAAGCCGAAGAAGTGGATGCATCCTCCGCGCTCGACCTGGAGACCATCGCCAGCGCGGCCAGCGAAATGGAAGCGATGAGCATTAAGAATGTTCTGGATTCCAACGGCATTCGTGCCGTCCTGGTGGGCGATTCGGTGCTGCCCAACTTTCCGTTTGAGGTCCGCGTGGCTCATGACCAGGCCGATCAGGCGCGGCGGCTGGTGGCCGACGCGGAGAAGGCGGGACCGGCGGCCGCCGACGAGGCCGAACGCGCCAGCGAATGATGGTTCGCCAGAGCGTCAGAGTGCGGGTTCGTTGGCGTGCAGAAACCAACGATTGATGACGACATCCCGCACGAACCAGCGGGCCCCTAGCAACTGCCTGCCTATCGCCCCAATCCAAGCTGACGGCAGATGTTCGCCAACCCGCGAGGCCCAGTCCTTGCCCGACGTTGGCCCGAAACGCGCTGCCAGCAGCTTTTCATAAGCCCCCAGCGACTGGCGCGAGTAATTTCCCTGCGCCGCTGCGATAGCCTGCCCCGCCAGCAGTCCCGATTCGATGGCCGGTCGAATGCCCTCGCCACTCTGCTTATAGGCCAACCCAGCCGCGTCTCCAATCAGCAACATGCGCTCATCGGCCACCTTGCGTTCGGAAACTCCATACAACAGATACGCGTGGCCCAACAACGAAGCGGGAACATCGAACGAGACCCGTCCCGTCGCTTTCAAGAACCGCACAAAGGCCGCCACGTGTTCCGACAGCCGGTGTTGATCCATTCGTCCCAGGCCGATGTTCAAATAATTCCCCTTGCGAAAACACCAGCCGTAGCCTTTGATGTCCGCGCAGAAGTAGAGCTCCGGTGTGTCGGCGCGCACGCTGCAACCCTGCTGCTGGCGATGGTCCATTTCAAACTCGGCCTCTTGCGCCACCACGGCGTTTTCGCGCGGAGGCTTGGCGCCGGTCAGCTTGGCAACGGGACAAAAGTGCCCCCCGGCGCCAACCAGTAGACTCGCACGTGTCTGCCCGTTGACAGTCCAGCCGTCCTGGTCACGCTGCACCCCGGCCAGCGAGACGCCTTCCATCAGACGCGCGCCCGAGCGCCGCAACAAATAATCGTCGAACTCGCGGCGGCGGATGCCATAGCTTATGGTGGCGCCATAATCCGTATCGAAGGCCGGCCCGCCAATCCAGCCGGTGCGAAATCCGGTGATTGGCTGCAGCATGCGGTCCCGCGCGTAGTCGGCTGGATCAATCCCCAATTCGCTCAACACTTGAGGTGTGATCCAGCCTCCGCAGATTTTATCGCGCGGAAATGTCTGCCGATCGAGAATTGCAACGTCCAGCCCGGAATCCCGCAGCGCCCACGCGCAGGAAGAACCGGCCGGACCGCCGCCCACGATCAGGACATCGCATGCGTCCATTTCACCTTCTCGCGAACCTTCTCGGCCACGGGCTCGGCGGCCTCTACCGCTGGCGTGGATTCGGCATACAACGGATCGCGCGTCCAGAAAATGGGCTCGCGCTCGGAACCGCTGAACAGAATCTGGAACAACTGCAAATGGCCGCCGCGAAAGGCGGCGATGGACCCCGCCAGATATAGCCGCCAGGCGCGCACGAAGCGCGAATCGTACATGGCCGTGACCTGCTGCCTGGACTTCTCAAACCGCTCCAGCCAGTGTTCCAGCGTGGCGGCGTAATGCATGCGCAGATTCTCCACGTCCAGAACCGCGTAGTTCCTGGGCTCCAGAACGGTCAAAGACTCCCGCAGTGAAGGAACAAAACCGCCGGGGAAAATATGCTTGCGAATCCAGCGGCTAAACACCGCCGGATAATTTCGCCCGATGAAGTGCAGCAGACCGCGGCCGGTGTCGCCGATACTGCGGTGGATGATCTCCGATATTTCCCCGAAGTGATCCAGGCCGACGTGTTCCAGCATGCCCACTGAAACGAAGGCATCGAACTTTCCTGAGATGGAACGGTAGTCGTCTTCCACATATTCCACACGATCGCTCAAGCCTTCCACCCGCGCCCGCTCGCGCGCGAACGCAATCTGCTCGCGGGAAACGTTGTACGCTTTCACCGACACGCCGTACTCGCGAGCCATGTGCAGCGCCAGCGCACCCCATCCGCAACCCGCTTCCACCACCGTCTCTCCGGGCTGCAACCGCAACTTGCGGCAGACGTGATCCATCTTGGCGATTTGTGCTCGTTCCAGCGTGGCGTCGGGCGTCGGAAAATATGCGCAGGTGTAAAGCATCTGCTCATCCAGCCACAGCTTATAGAAATCGTTCCCCAGATCGTAGTGGCGATGGATGTTGTTGCGCGATCCATGGGGCGAGTTGTCCTGATAGACATCCATCCACTTGGAAGCCATTCTGGAGTACCATTTGCCCACCGTCAGGGAGCGTTCCATGCCCTGATAGATGGCTTCCAGGAATCGCACCAGGTCGCCTTCCACCTCGATGCGGCCGTCCATGTACGCATCTCCGAAGTTTACTTCGGGATCGCGCAGCAGGGACGCTAGAGTACTACGGTCCCGTATCACCATGGTGGCCACCGGCGGCGGCCCGGGCGGCGAGACGTCGGCGCCTCCCTTGACGAGAAGCCGGACCGGGGCAGATCCGGTAGCTTGAAGAATTCGCGACAACAGCCATTGATCAGCGAAGCGTGGCAGAATCGCCATGTGCCTGTCCTCCGATTGGGCAGCTTGTAAGTAGCGGCTCTATTTAGATGATGTTACTACTCGCGCTAACATTTTGGGGAGTCGCGGGACTCTAGGAGTAAGACGACCGAACTCAACGAGTTGAGACGAAAGTTTTACAGATTCGCAAGAACCGGCCGGCAGGCAGCAATGTGAGGTAGCATTCTCTTCCGGGAGAATGTGAATTTTACGTAACGTACCCGTTCCTTTTTTCTCAATCGTTTAAAGCCGTCGTCCACTATTGCCGTATGGATGCAGGAATTGCGGTTCCAGGCGATTAAAAAGCCTCTCCTGGGATGGTACCTCAAGTGCATCGTGTTCTACCTGGCAGACCAATAGGAAATCGAACCTTAGTAGTTAAACATATTTTTGAATACTGCCGTTAAGTACGGTTACAGGAGCCAGCTAACATGCAAGCCCAAGTTCTTCCAAGCGAAGTTCAATCTGAAGTGACTGCTGCGATTGAGACTGCGGATACTATTGGCATCACAGATCATCAGGTTGGTTCGTTGGCCCGTTTCGCTGCCAGCTCCAGCGGAAGCTTGGAGGATGACCGGTTCGGAGCCACTCGGAGAAACATATCTAGGTCGAAATGTCTGCTGGCTGAATCCCTTCAGAAGGGGGATGGCATTGGACCAGTGGTACAGCTGGATGAGTTCTGCTCTAAATTGCTGGTGGTCACGCTCGGAATTACCGACGTGGTAGAGCGAACCGGACTCACGGTTTCCGTATGGGGCTCTTCAGATCAGGCGGATTGGGGACCTAAGCCCCTTGTTACCTTCCGGCAACGTCAGTACTGCGGAGTCTATTCGGTACTGCTGAATATGGCTATGCACCCCAACGTTCGCTACCTGCGTGTCCAATGGAATATGAACCGTTGGGGGCGCGGCGAACGCACGCCGCTGTTCGGATTCGAAGTTTTTCTGGAAGAGTCCGGTGCCCGGGTGAGTGGTTCGGCTGTGGCCTAGGGCCGCTCGCGCTTGATTTTGACATGTGTGTGTAACCTATTCGTACGGGACGTGTCTCACAGGTGGGTAAAGACAGGTAAAGTGCGCAGCAATGGACACAGTAGAAGTATTTTTGGTCGAGGATAATCCTGCGGATGTTCTGCTGGTGCGGGTAGCTCTGTCTCAAATTCCCTTTCCTCTCAGGCTGCAAGTAGCTAAAGACGGCGAACAAGCCCTCAAGATGCTGAGCTCTCCAGATTTCCAGCCGCAGCTGATCATTCTGGACCTGAACATGCCACGCGTGGACGGCCAGACGGTACTGCGGCAATACCAGGAAAAGAAAATTCCGATCGTGATCTTCAGTTCAACGCAGAACAGGGCGGAAGTTCAAAAGGCCCTGGCTCTGGGCGCCCGCGAATACGTGCAGAAGCCCATTGGGTTTGAGCCTTATGCGGATGCCGTGCGTGGCATCGTAAACCGCTGGATCATGTTGCCTCCCGAACTGCCTTCTGCCAGCTAACTCGCCGTAACAGCGCTCTCCCGCGCGAGTCTAACGGGCGGGGGAGATTGGTTTGACAACCACCGAAAACAGTCGTCTATCCATTGGAGTGCGGGGTCTGGATGAAGTGCTGTTGGGGGGGCTCAATCCGAACCGCATCTATCTCTTGGAAGGCGATCCAGGCACCGGAAAAACTACGCTGGCGCTGCAATTCATGTTGGAAGGCGTGCGCGCCGGCGAAAAATGCCTGTACATCACGCTCTCGGAAACAGCGGAGGAACTGCGCGCGGTGGCTCGCTCGCATGGATGGTCGCTCGATGGCGTCACCATTTTTGAACTGACGCCGCCCGAATCGAACTTCGCTGCCGATCAATACTACACTCTGCTGCATCCGTCCGAAGTGGAACTGAGCGAAACCATCAAGCTGATCCTGGATCGGATTGAAGAATTGCAGCCGGACCGGGTAGCTTTCGATTCGCTGGCTGAGATCCGCCTGCTAGCCCAGGACCCTTTGCGCTACCGCCGCCAGGTTCTGGCGCTCAAACAATTCTTCGCTGGCCGTAGCAGCACCGCGCTGCTGCTGGACGATCTGACTTCCAGATCGCACGAACTGCAGGTACACAGCATTGCCCACGGCGTCATCGTGCTGGAACGCTTTGTCCGGGACTATGGCGCCGAGCGGCGCCGGATTCAAATCACGAAAATGCGCGGCGCCAATTTTCGCGGCGGCTGGCACGATGTAGTGATCTCCACGGGCGGCCTCTCGGTTTTCCCCAGGATCTCGGTGGAAGATACCATCGAAGGCCCGGATGGGCACATGGTCAGCAGTGGCGTACCGGCGCTGGACGCGCTGCTGGGCGATGGAGTGCATCGCGGCACCAGCATGCTGCTGATTGGGCCCGCCGGGGCCGGCAAGTCATCCCTGTCGACGCAATATGCACTGGCCGCCCTGGAGCGCGGGGAATCGGCCGCCATTTACACCTTCGAAGAAAGCCGCAACACCCTGCTCGAGCGCTCCAACGGTTTGGGTATGCGGCTGCAACCGCATCTCGCCAGCGGCCGCCTGATCATCGAAGGCGTGAACGCGGCCGAGTTGTCGCCCGGTCACTTCGCGTACCGGGTGCGCCAGCGCGTGGAAGAGAATCCACAAGGCGTGGTGGTCATCGATAGCTTGAACAGCTACCTCAACGCCATGCCGGCCGAACAGTTTCTGGTAATGCAGATGCACGAACTGCTGGCGTATCTGAATCGCAAGGGTATGTTGAGCATCTTGGTGATGGCGCAGCAGGGATTGATCGGACAGATGCATTCGCCGCTGGACCTCAGTTATCTCACGGACACCGTGGTCTTGCTCCGCTACTTCGAATTTCACGGCGCCGTCAAGAAAGCCATTTCGGTCATTAAGAAGCGCAGCGGTGCGCATGAAGAGACCATTCGCGAATTCCGGCTCAGTAAGAATGGCATTTTTGTGGGATCTCCGCTTTCGTCATTTCAGGGAGTGTTAACGGGCGTGCCTACGTACACCGGAGAATCGAATCCACTGCTAGGGAAGGACGGCCTGCTTGCCCAGTAACGAAGAAGCGCCGAGCGAACAACCGCGCACCAGAGTGCTAATTCTCGCCCCGGTGGGACGCGATGCGGCGCTGGCCTGCGGGGTTCTGAACCGCGAGCAGTTGACGGCGGAGGTCTGCCCCAATGTCCCCGATTTGATAGCGAAGCTGCAGGCCGGCGCGGGAACCGCCGTCATAGCCGATGAGGCTCTGAATGGCAACATTCCTTTGCTGCAGGATTGGGTGAAGTCACAACCCGCCTGGTCTGACTTTCCATTCATCATTCTCACGGGAACCAAAGCACTGCCGGGGAAAATGCAGGAACGTTTCGCGCTTATGGAACCGCTGGGGAACATAACGCTGCTGGAGCGCCCGCTCCGTTCCATCACGCTGCTCACGGTGGTACGGGCGGCCTTGCGCGCCCGCCTACGGCAGTACGAAGTGGAGCATTACATCACGGAAACCCGGCAAGCGGAGGCCGACAAGGCCCAGGCGTATGCGGGAAAAGAGGCCGCCCAGGCGCAAATAGAATTACTCAATCACGTGGGCGAGATTCTCTCGGCGGAGCTGAATCTGGATACCTTGCTGCCGGCGATTATTGAAGCCGGCACTGACCTCAGCGGCGCCGATATCGGAATCTTCTTCTCAGAAGGCATCGTGGAGGGCGTCCGGAAATTCGCGCTGCGCTGCGCTGCGGGCCTGCCGCTGGCTGAGGCCAGCGTACTGCTAGGCCCGGATGCGTTAATGGACGGCACGCAGTTCTCGTGGAAAAGACTGCTGCGGTGTTCGGAGTTAGGCGATTCGCCTTTCGACATCAACGATGCCTGGATTCATGCCGTGGCCCACAAGCTGTCGCTTTCAAACTGTATTGCTTTGCCGGTGATGTCGCGCCTCGGCGCAGTACTGGGTGTTGTTTTCTTCGGACGCCGCAGGCCCGAACCGTTTTCCGAGCGCGATGAAAGCGTTGCCAGCAGCCTGGCGTCACAAGCCGCCATCGCCATCGACAACGCCCGGCTGTTTAGTATGGCTGAGCAGGAGCGAAAACGGCTGGAGGCGGCCCGCCAGATCCTACAGCGCTCCAATGAAGAGTTGCGCCAGTTCGCTTACGTGGCCAGTCACGACTTGCAGGAACCGCTGCGCACCGTCGCCAGCTTTACCCAACTCCTGGTCAGCCGCTATGGAACCCTGGGCGATTCCGACGCGGTTGAGTTTGTGGCCTACATCGTCGACGCAGTGGAGCGCATGAGTTCTCTGATTCACGATCTGCTGCAGTACTCTTCCACCGGTGGTTCGAGGACTCTTCCCAGCGCACCCACCTCCGCCGAAGGTGCGCTGGCCGAGGTATTGTTCGCGCTTTCGGCTTCCATCCAGCACAGCGGCGCGGTCATTACATATGACCATCTGCCGGAAGTGTGGGTGGAAAATCGCTCGCTCATTACGCTGCTGCAGAATCTGCTCAGCAACGCGATCAAGTATCGCAGCGAGGATCCTCCGCGCATCCACGTCTCGGCGGCTCCGGCGGGCGCGAACTGGAGGTTCTCGGTGCGCGACAACGGCATCGGAATCGCACCCGAATATCACGAACGCATTTTTGGAATCTTCAAGCGGCTGCATGGCAAGGAGATTCCAGGCACCGGCATCGGGCTGGCCATCTGCCAGCGCA
>Ga0206798_1041_pt1 | contig 27839 bp, 13 predicted proteins | sample Alteio_BWOrgCont_66_FD_152893 | JGI IMG/M metagenome (GOLD analysis project Ga0206798, IMG submission 152893) | Enriched cells from forest soil in Barre Woods Harvard Forest LTER site, Petersham, Massachusetts, United States -... | ecosystem: Environmental > Terrestrial > Soil > Temperate forest >...
GACAGGGGGAATCTTCTCATCGTCTCGCACAAGCGGTTATCAGCCTTTTCCAACAAAGACCGTCTACAGACCAGAAAGTTGCGAGGGGAATGTTAATAGCTGCAGATAGCGACGGCATACTATCAGATCTAGCCACGAACGCATTCATTGCATTAAGTGACAAAATATATCAAGCTTATACTAACTCGCAACACCTAGCTGCAGCTCCTCAGTCTGGCCTTCAAGGGTTTCATGTAGTAGAACAAAAAGACGACAGAGACGACAGGCAGGCAGCGCCCCCCCCCCTTTCACCAGCAGCAGCTACTGCTCGCTTATCTACGCTAGCAAAAGCAGGTTGCGATAGCTGGCTCGCGTCAGTAATTTATGACCACGCTATTAAGGGTAGCGCAGACGGGAACCAGGAACTGGCTAAGCGATTAACCGACAAGTTTATTAACGAACTACAAGGTAGCTCTCTTACCGCACAAACTGGTACCTATCAAATATTACGCAGTATTAGTCGCCAGATTAGTAATGAAGGCGGAGGTATACAAGCGGCTTATACTGAAGTCGAACGAAATAAAGACGCTGTACGTGACTTACTTAGCAAAGGTACAAGGCGAGATGAGGCATTATTGATTGCTGTCCAGAACGGCGATCTTGGGATGGTGAAAACATTATTGCTCGATCAAGCTGGACGACCGTACCCAGTGACTCCTTCGTCGCCATTGGCACCAATTGGTAATTTCTCAACGCTACTTAACATAGCCGCTACTGGAAAAGATCTTAACAACCAAGTAGTAAGTAGCCCAAACCCCTATATTGTGCAAGTGCTACAGTTTGCCTCGAAAGCTCAGCATCTTACTAATCCACCTGATCAGCCCAAACTTGCTACAGATGCTGCCCGCGATAAACGCTTAGTTAAAGAAGCCGCTGCTGAGGGTCAGTGGACAGTGGTAGAGGCTTTACTGGAGCTGCCCTCGCTTACCAGCCCCCAGGCTTTACAGCGTGAGCGCGAACAAGCTGAGCCAGCAGACGCTCTGGAGAAGACGGTGGTGTTTCATACGGCCCCCAAGGTATATGACCTATCCCCAGAGCTATTAGGAGAAGGTCAACTTGCTAATGTGCCTTTGGATAAGGCAGCAGTCGATCAGCGCTCTGCAGAGGGGATAGCAGATATTATTGAAAAAGAACGCCGCGCTGGTTACACCTCGGAAAGAGTGCGTAAGACTGAACTTGTCGGGATTGCTGCGTTAACGCTATGCGGAGCAGCAGCCATGAGTTGGGTGCGCTACTCGCTCCAGCATTACCTGCCCCTCCTGGAACAAATCTATGATTTTGGTGGCAAGGTTATGGAGGAAGCGTTCTATCAGTACAGTACCGTGGCATGGACAGCAGGGGTGCATACGTTTGCTCGTGCTTTTGATGGTGCCCTAAACCACACCCGTATCCATCGTACACCCGCTGAACGTGTATTTGCGGCTAAATTGGCATTGGATCGCATTGTCCATGGATTACAAAAAAGTCACGGGGATATCAATAAATTAACCGACGAAGAAGTGCTAAGCAATTCAGCATTACGTTTTGCCGTAGCGGAATTAATTGAAGCGCGTATCCAATACGCATTAATGCAAGGTGAAAATCCACAGCAAAAGCCTGGGCAAAGCCCAAAGTTAATGGCTGCTCCACTACTTTCTGGTAATAAGCTACCTTCTGAAGACAAGGCAGCAGACGTTCCTAGCTTTAGTAACCAAGAATTAGTGAATCTGATTGCATTACGCGATCGCTTAAGAGCAAAAGATGACGCCCAGTCCAAGCGCGAATTAACAGCTGCTGAGTTGATATCGATTCAGAATGCTTATCAAAGCGTAGTAGATTTTACAGCGCCGGTACCCGGTTATGCTACGACCGCAGGTAAAATAGCGGTCAGTACTGGCGGAGTGATAGCATTGACTGCTGCTCTTTGGTTTTGGGCGGACAGTTTTGCTGAGGATGGTGGTTTTGGTTTCCATGAGCTCATAAACAAATTAGCGGAAGGAACATTAGGGCCTAGTGAGGGCTTAGGCCCTATTGACAGTGTATTATGGCATGCAGAACTTGCCCAACGTGTGGGGGTAGGATTAGGTTCTGTCGGCTATGTGGGGGCTATGGTTTTTTATGCTGCGCTCAGCTTTGCTCTCGTGCGCGATACCTCAAGTCTGGAAAATTATGAGAAGAGTGACAAATTTTTGTCGCAGATTCGCCATCATATGGATACCGAGTCTAATCGTCGCAAAGCAGAGCAGCGGACAGAAGACTGGATTGATGAAAACTGGATTAAACCCGCGGTTTCTAAGAGTGGGTGGTTTGGTGTGCCTGTATTGGTGCTATTAAAGTTACTAAAGCTCGTGGTCTATACCCTGCCTAATTTTTGGCCGCTACGTCTTTGGGATGCACTGGCTAACGGTTTTAATATTATGAAGCCGAGTCGTCCATTTTTAGCAAAAGCATTCCTCGCGATCCTTTTCTGGGTACCCAGTCTAGCTATCGGCTGGTTAACAGGTCATCCGATTGGCAGACCTAAAGATTTGTCGGCTGCTTTAGAGGCAAAACATCGTGCTCGAGAACAGTTATGGTGGACTGGGGTATGGCCAAGTATGGTCTATCTAGGCAAAAGCGCAGTATATTACGGCAAGCGTCTGGTTGCGGGTAACTATGAGTTGAAAGCAGATCAATGGCAGGATTTTTCGTGGCAATCGATCTTCCCTGGCCAACGCAGTACAGCAGCTAACGTTGCTTTCTTTATTCCTCGATTGCTGGTAGCTACTGTTGCAATAGCAATTGGTTTTGTGCCCCGTGCAGACAGAAGTATTTTACGACAGGTGTTTTTCGCTGCGCTGACGATTGGTGCGATAACCGCTACCATTATCTTTAGTGGTGGTTGGGCATTGATTCCGCTTATTCCTATCGTCTACCTGGGAATAAAGCGCTCGCGTCTATTCGTGGCCAACACCTTCAGCAACTCTGCGCGTCAAATAGAGGTGCCTGTTCCTGCAGTGCAGATGTCAACAGCAGAGGACATAGCGGCGGCTAGGCCAGCTGTTGCAGCTGAACCTGAAGCGGTTATTCATGTGGCTCCCTCAGTGGACCCACAGGTTAGTGTTGAGGCTGGTCAGTCACCTCCTGCTACTCGGGGCGGAGGACGATTAGCTGCACCTACTACACAACACACAGTCCTGGCCCCGCAGAGGGTTGCAACGGTTGCTGTGCAGGAGGCAAAGGTGAGCTTAAAGCCCAAAACAGACGCAGAGAAAAAAGCTTACCATGATGTATATGCCTTATGGGGGGCGTTTCATAGGCACCACAGTAGGTATATTCAGGGAAAATGTTTGCCTGACAAAAAAACAGAAAAGCAACTTAACGCGGCAAGTAGCCTTATTGGCAATGGTAGCGAAGGTGAATTCCAACAGGCTTTACAAGATATAAGTGCTCAAAGCCCTGAGGCTTCATTAATGGGCAACCTTAATGTGCTTAGAGACAAAATATGGGATACTTGGGCTGGTCTTGATAGCGTAGTTCGTCCTGAATTCACTGTAGAAAAGTTAGCTGAAAGCAAACAGTATAAAGATGCCGTTTTTATGAACCCAAGCATTGCAAATAAAAAGGTGGGAAGTACTGAAGGTCTATTGCATCGTGAACTCTACGATGAAAATCTAGACTCAAGACGGTCACTACAGCAGCAATTGCCAGATATACAAGCTCGACGTTATCGGCAATTTTTAGCCGACCTTAAGCAGCATAAGACAGCGCTTGCACAAGTGCCTGCTGAGCAAAAAGGAGTAGCTCCGGTAATTATGCACGCAGCAGGAAACGCTGGCCGACCTGGAGACGCAAGTTCAAGCTCAAGTAGTCGAGGTGTCACCCCTTCAAACAATGTAGCGATTAGACCGCAAGCTAGTCCAGTAGCTTCACCGAACGGTCCGCCGGTAGTGGGACCACCAGTACTACCACCGTCAACAAGATTATCAGCAACACCACCAGTACCAAAAAGAGTACCAACAGGAGGAGTACCGGCAAGGATGAGTGCAGCTGCAGCGAGCAGTGGTGGGTCGCCGCTACATGCAGCACCGCAATCACGGCCAGCAGCAACAACAACAGCAACAACAGCAACAACATCCGGACCAAAAGGCCAGAGTGGAAGAAGCTAAGCAGGTAGGGTGGGCACGTTTTTTGTGCCCACACTTGTGTGGATGCAAAATAGGTTCACCTGATGCGTGGGTACAAAAGGCGTGCCCACCCTACGAAGCTTGATGCCTTATCCACCACCTCCCTACGTGTCGCGATGCCGGATCAAGTCCGGTATCGCGGCACGTAGCGAAGGGGGTATAATGTCACAGAAATTCGGCCGTTGAGGATCTAACTCTTCCTAATCTTTTAAATTGAGGCGTATACCTTCAAAGGGAGAAGGAAAGGACTAAAATAAAAACAGCGTTTATGAATGCTGCGGACAAGCCGCGGTCATATCTTTCGCCGTCATTGTAAGCTGCCGTCATTGCGAGTCGCTGCTTTTGCGACGTGGCAATCCAGCAGAAAATAAATAAAAACCCTTGCTAGAGAACATGAACTTAGGGTGACATGATCTCTAGAAAGAAATTATTTGAATTATCTTTTTTCTGGGTCACCACGCTAAAATATATGACTGAGTCGCCCCTTGATTATTCCTGGATTGCCGCGTCGCAAAAGCAGCGACTCGCAATGACGGTGCCTTGCGATAACCACAGAAGAAAGGGGAGCTTCATCGCTCTCTTTTCTTTTTGGGCGAAGGCTCAGCTTTCTAGCCCCTTTTCCCATTGGGGAAGGGTGGCCCTCCCCCGCTTGCGGGGAAGTTAGGAAGGGGGAGAATTAGGCGCGCAAGTGGTAGCCCGATATTAACCCTTCTATAATAGTAAGATACTAGCCAAACTGAGTGATTGTTATGAATGCGCAACAAGAGATAAATAGAGCAGATGTTGTTGAGGGTGCTCCTGAAGAAATTAAGCTGCCAGTAGCTGATTTGGTTAGCCTGGCAAACGCTGGCGCCGATACTTATAAAACGTCTGCAATTCATAACAGTATCGTCACTGAGTTAAGCAGCAGGATAGGCGGTCTACCCCTAGAAAGAGGTAGTTACGGCTGGGACATGGCTGCAAAGGACACTGCAGACATCATTCAGAAACTAACTAAAAACCCACCTAACCAAGAATCGGATGTGGCTCAAATAGTAGATAACATGCCAGGGCAACCCTCTGCTAGTAAGCTAGCTATGATAAACGCTATATACGCAGCTTATGTTAAAAGTAAACGGCATGAAGCTGATGTCCGCAGGTTAGCTGCACAGGGTGAAGACCGCGCTAGAGCATTATTTATAGCGGTTGAAAACGGCGATTTGGCAATGGTGAAAGCGTTATTGACTGATGATCAAGGTCAGTTTTATACAGTGCCACCCGCATTAATGATTAGTAATTTCCCCCAGTTATTGCGCATAGCGGTTACCGGAAAGAACCAGGCGGGTGATCAGCGTATGACAGGTCACCCCAATCCCACTATTGTGCAAGCCTTGTTACAGGCATCTGCATCCCAGCATGCTCAGCGTATAGCATATGCTCCCAACACAGGTGTAAGGGATCCCATCAGCAAAGATAGTCATACTAACAAAGAGTTGGTTAGAGAAGCTGGAGGAGAAGGGCAATGGCTAATGGTGCAGGCATTATGTGGGTTACCACTCACTCACCGAGAGGCTGTAAAACGCGAGCTTAAACAAGATAAACCTTTTGAAAATAAAGCAGAAGGAAACATAGAGTTTGTGCCAGAGCCAGCACCAATAGAAGTAGACCGTGTAAGAGAAGAGGGTGCTGAAGAGGAGGAGCGTGCAGTATGGAGACATCAAGACGAAGGTATAGTAGAGGTATCAGAAGGCAGGAGTGACGAAGAAGAGGAAGACAGAGAAGATCCACTATCGTACCCCTTCCCACCTGAAAGAGAGGGACGCCGCGAAAGTAACTCGGGCTTATCAGAAGTAGCTGAAGGTCCAGCTGATGTTCCAGCGAATCTTCAAAAAGCCATTCAACAAGTTATTGAGCAAGAACGCCGTGCTGCCTATACCCGCGAAAGGATGCGCAATGCGGAAATTATAGGTATTGGCGCATTAATGCTATGTAGTGCCGCTGCTATGGGTATGGTGCTGCAGATGGCAAAGAGCTGGGTGCCATTTATCCAGGTGATCTATGATTACGGCGGCGAGGCTATGTTGACAGCCTTTGACCGCTATAAAAATGCGATATTAGTAGCAGGGGCTGATATTTTTGTGCAAGGTTTTGATAGTGCATTGGAGCATACTAGCTTACATCGTACTCCCGCTGAACGGGTGTTTGCTGCCAAGCTAGGGTTGGATCATATTGTTCATGGATTACAAAAAAGTGATGCGCAGATTAATCAATTAACGAAAAAAGAGGCTGAAACTCAGCCTGCGCTACGTTTTGCTATCGCTGAATTAATTGAAGCGCGTATCCATTATGCGCTAATGCAGGGTGAAAATAAAAAGGATAAAAAGAATAATATAGAAAGAAGGGAAGAGTTAAGCAGGGTAGACTCAGTGCATAGCGAGTCGGCGCCTGACCAGCAGGAGCTTTCATTAGCTGAAGAAGACGCTATGGAACCATTAGCTCTTCTGGCAGCCGCTGACGGCGACACATTTACTAACGAGCAATTGCAGCAGCTGATTGCATTACGCGACCAGCTAAAATCCAATGACCCTGCAAAACAAGCATTAACCTCTGCACAATGGCAGAACATCCAGCTTACTTATCAAAAAGCGACTGACTTTAAAGCACCTGCCAGCTATTTGGAGTCGGGCGTAGTTAAAGTAGCAAAAGCGGGTATCGGAGCTGCTGTCCTAGGCTTTGGGCTTTACTTTTTTATTGAGAGTTTTTCCTTTAACAGTGAGCTAAGCAGCCAAGTATTGGAGCGGATTGAGAAAATTGTCGGAGCGCCTGACGGTCTCGATCCTATTAGTAACGTCAAATGGAATGCAGACCTTGCTCAATTGGCGGGTTTAACTTTTGGTGCTATGAGTGGTGTGGGTGCTGCGCTTTGCTTTTGGATGTTCAGCATGGCGCTAAGGCGCGACACCTCGAGTCTGGAAAATTATGAAAAGAGTGAACAACTGCTAGCACAGACTCGCCATCATATGACGGCGGAGATTAACCGCCGCAAGGCAGAGCAGCCAGCAGAAGGATGGCTGGATAGTAAAATCCAGGCAGTTCTTCCGGTCGGACGGTTGAGATTTTTAGCCGTACCTATAGCGGCGCTATTAAAATTTGCGCTGTATACTATGCCCAATTTATGGCCGCTGAGCCTTTGGGATGCCCTGGCTGCCGGTTTTAATATGTTTGATATTAGGCTGGGACACTCTTGGGTAAACACGGGGTTAAAAGCGGTGCTCGCACTTCCTTTATTAGTAGTCACTATACCTTTTGGGGTGTTGACAGGTTATCCGATAAGCAGGCCTAAAGATTTGCCGGCTGCCCTGGAGGCGAAACATTGTTATCGAGAGCAGCTTTCAGGATGGCCACGGCTAAAAGAAAATCTAAAATACTATGGCAAGCGGCTATTGGGCGGCAACTATGAGCTAAAGTCAGATCAATTTCAGGATTTTTCCTGGCAGTCGCTCTTTCCGGGAAAACGCGGTTGGGGTTGGGATGCTTTACGTTTATTAGCAACCGCCGCTGTACTGACGATTGGTTTTGTGCCTCATTCCGGAAGCCGGACCAGCATGGCTATACAAACTGGGCGCGCTATTTTTTCTATAGCAGCTATAGTTGTTGCTGCTGCAGTAAGTGGGGGATTAGCGCTTATTCCTTTGGTTGCTTATTTAGCGATCACGCGAGGGCGTAAATTTGCAGCTAATACCCTGAGTAATGATGCGCGTATTGTTGTGGCAGCTCCACCCCCCGTGGAAATGGCAGTAGTGCCTGCTAGCGCAGAGGCTAGTGAAATACAGGCCGACCACTCCGTTGTAAGAAGCCTATCAGTCAGCATGGAACTTGCTGCTGCTTCAAGGCTTGGTTCTCCTACACCTCCCTCCGCTTCGCCATTTACTTCCTCGGGGGGTCTAGTGAGTAGACTTGAGGATTTTAGAGCGCCTCGTCCTCTTAATGGACTTAGCAAACCAGCGGACGAACCAGCAATTGTGGTTGGCTCCTTGAGTAGTAGTTCAAGTGTGAGCTCTAGCTCGAGTTCTATTTTAAGTGGGTTAACTAAAAAGCCTGTTCCTCTTCCTCCAGTAGTAGAAGCAAAAGCTTCTACGAAAAAATTGGCAAAGGTAACGAAAGAACATCAGCCTGTCTATGTGTTGGGAAGTGCATTGAGGGCACACAGAGCATTTATTTTGCCAAACCCAAGTATGTCAGGTATGCAAAAGGGGGAAGAAGCAATACTTGCAGCAGCATGTAATAAGATAAATACTCTTATGACAATGTACGACTTCTCTTCCGCAGAGAGGTTCGCAGAAACATTTCAAAAAACGCTCCTTGATGATCAAAATAGTTCCGTGGTAGAACAGTTAGCCCAACTTGAAGAGAAACTATGGAAGGCTTGGGCGGTTTTAGATAATTCAGTTCCGAAGAAATTTACTGTAGAACAGTTGAACGCGGTATATCGATCAACTTTCGAAGGAAGTCCACCCCTACTACAAGATAATCCGGATCGAAATTATCGTGGTCTGATTTTAGAGGGGGGGCTTTTTGCGGATAAAGATCAGGATCTAGGGGTTCGTTTCAACGAATTTTTTAAGGTGCTTGAACAGAAAAAAGCGCAATTTGCCAGCGCAGCAGCGGCTGTGCCAACTGAAAGTAAGGCAAGTACAACTGCAGTTGTAACTACAACTACTACCAGTTTGAGTTCAAGCTCAAGCTCAGGTTCAAACTTCAGCTCGAGTTCAAGCTCACCCTCACCCTTACCTTTTGGTTTTGGTTCTGGTGTCAGTAGTTCCACCAGTCAAAGCTTAGCAGCAGCGCGGCCTCCACTAACCACAGTAACGTCAAGCTTATCTGCATCGTCCTCTTCATTGCCCCCAGTGGTGCCTGCGCCCAGACCTAGTCGTCCTACACCAGGGCCTGTCTTGGTTTTATCCAGAGAAGAGCAGGAGTTTCTAGCAGAAGGCGCGGCACTTGAGGAGGAGAGAGAGGTTGGAGCACAGTATCAGGCTAATTTCTTGCAGAGTAGAATAGTGAGCAAACAAGCTCTTGCAGAGGAAAAATCAGCTGACGAAGCACTTGCAATTAAGGTACAACAAACCTATGGTTTAACATTACAGCCTACGACTGCGGATGGAGACTGCTTTTTTCATGGGGTAAGTGCACTGTTAGGCGTCGCAGAGGCGAAGCAGGAAGGCATCGCTATTTCTGCACCACATTTACGTTTGCTTACCCTGCGTTATATGCAAGCTAACTTTCAGAAGTACGCGCCAACTTTAATAGAGGGTGAGAATGGTGACGTTGCGGCAGATTTTGAGGCTCGTCATGTAGTTTTGACAGAGGTACAACAACGGAATCAGGCCGAAGCAAGCAATCAACAAAAAGTCGATGCGCATGTTGCCGCCATGCTGGAGGGAAACGCTAAGCGTTTTGCTGACCAGACGGATATGAGAGCTTTATCAGATATGTTGGGAGTATCTATTGCAGTGGTGGGTGGTTCAGCAGGGCCGGTTTGTACTTCACAAGGCACAAGCGTACCCCAGCTGTTTGTACACATAGACCAGCGCAAGAAGCACTATTCTGCTTTAAGCGGTACTAGTACGGATCGCGATTTAGATGGGAAATTAACAGACGCACATCAGCATCCTAGCCAAGGAACAGCAGCTACACCGGCTTTTATTAAGAATCGTGAGGCAAGCTTGCGGCAAATTAGTCGATTATCGTTAAAGGACATGAAAGCGGGTAAATTTGTCTTTGCCGCAGATGGTAGTATAACTTACACGCCAGCGTTAGTAGCAGAGGCCAAAACTGCAAACGCAAGTTCTAGCCCAATTAGCCTAGCAACGGCAGCTTCTATTCCTGGAACAGGGTTGTTTTCTAGTACCACTACTGCCAGCACTGCTCTTTCTTCCTCTAGCGCACCCGTCGTAGCGCCTTCAGCAACTGATAAACTACCACCACTAGCAACTCTCTCTAGGTAATAATCTCTTTAGATCAGGGACGTGAGAGCTAGTTGTGTGTTCAATTCCCCCATCCTAACCTTCCCCCAAAGAGGGAAGGTTAGGATGGGGGCTCATCGCTATTTTTTAATCCCAAAATGTAAATAGGTCTGTGCACTAGCTACTCGCTATGTAATAATGGCAGCAGTTGTTTGGTGTCTCTCCTCGACCGTTGATTTTTGGCTAAAAAACTTATTCGATCATAGATACCAAGCAACCGCAATTCCTCAACGGGGAGAAGGTGCCTGAAAGGGCGGATGAAGGGGGTTAACACAAAACATCAACAAGGAGGCTTAACATGCAACGTTATTTTTTATGTTTAATTATGGGCATTCTGGCAAGCATACAAGTGAGTTTTGCTGCGCCGGCAGGCTCATCCGCTATTCCTGATTTAAAAGGTGTTTGGGTTGTTGAAGGCGGAGGCATACGCCATGTGTATCATGAAAGTGACAAAGCTAAAGCTGAGCAGGAGCCAAAATTTGGGAATGCTACAGAGGGTCCTTATGAATTGTTAGGTGAACAGCAAATAATTATCGATGAGCAGGATGGTTATCGTTTTTCTGGTACCAGAATATCTAAAAAAGTAAACGTAAAAATATCCGCTGTGATTGGTTTTGACAACAAAAGCATTTATATAGCTAAAAAACATGGACCTATTTTTTGTCAATTAGTGTCTGTCAACAAAATGGAGTGTGCCGGTGTTTCAGCAAGAAAATACGGTGCTTCTGCTTTTAGGTATACATTAACGCGGGAAAAACACTAGCTTTAACCTCTCTCTGCGGGGGTGTTGTGGAGTGTCAGGAGTGGGCACGGGTTTTCCTTCTCCCACGGGGAGAAGGTGCCCGAAGGGCGGATGAGGGGGCTATTTTTTAATCCCAAAATGCAAGTAAGTCTGCAAACTGGCCACTCGTCCGCGCGGCGTGCGTTGGATAAATCCTTGTTGAATTAAGTAGGGTTCAAGCACATCTTCTATGGTATCGCTGGGTTCGCTAATGGCAGCAGATAGGGTATCCAATCCCACGGGGCCGCCGTTGAATTGTTCGACGATGGTTAATAGTAAGCGTCTATCTAGATTGTCAAAGCCTTGATGATCAATATCTAGCATAGTCAATGCTTGGTCAGCACTGCTGCTATTAATGAGGCCATTGTTTTTGACTTCGGCAAAATCGCGTACCCGGCGCAGTAGGCGATTGGCAATACGCGGTGTGCCGCGAGAGCGACGCGCAATTTCATGTGCGCCGTCTTGGTCGATGTGTAAACCTAAAATATGGGCGCTACGGGTGACAATGGTAGTTAAGTCCACTACGTTATAAAATTCCAGCCGTTGTACAATACCAAAACGATCGCGCAAAGGAGAGGTCAGTAACCCAGCACGTGTGGTCGCGCCGATTAGCGTAAAGGGTGGTAGGTCAAGTTTAATAGAGCGCGCGGCCGGCCCTTCACCCAACATAATATCCAGCTGGTAGTCTTCCAAGGCAGGGTAGAGTATTTCTTCTATAACGGGGCTAAGTCGGTGAATTTCATCAATAAAAAGCACGTCATTCGGTTGTAGATTGGTGAGCAAGGCGGCAAGATCGCCGGCTTTTTCTAACACTGGGCCTGAAGTTTGCTTTATCCCAACGCCCATTTCTTCGGCAACAATGGCGGCTAGGGTAGTTTTACCTAAGCCGGGCGGCCCAAAGATCAGCACGTGATCCAGTGCTTCCTGTCGTGCACGGGCGGCTTGAATAAAAATAGTCATTTGCTCTTTGACGGCGGCTTGACCCACGTAGTCGGTAAGCCGTTTGGGGCGAATAGCACGATCGACCCGTGGTTCATCCTCCAGAGGAGTAGCTTGTAGTAAACGGTCAGCGTGTATCATTGGTTATCTCTTTTAGGGTTCTATGTGGTTTTGAGTGGGTGTTATTTTTACGAAACACCAGCGTCACTCTTGAGAATTGACTAAACACGCTTATGGGGCAGGCGGGGTTGGCGCATCATTATTAGTATTGCTAGGATGTGCGGCATAAATATTGTATGCAATAGACACGAAAAATTGCAGAACATAAACATCAATCCAATTATCACGGCCTCTAGCACGCTCAGCTTCTTTACCTATTCGGCCTCCCGCGTAGGTGAGAGATCCTACTAAAACAAGGGTATAGAGCAAAAAACTTAGGTTGTAAGGCATACCCTCACGTGCTTGTATAATTGTTGCGGTGGCAGCACCTGCCATAGCTCCAGTCACCAGGCCTCGTGCCTTATTGCGAAAGAAAAAAGAACTTATTGTAGTAGGCATAATTATTCCTTCAACTAGGGTCTGTTGACAATTCTACTATACTGGGCGTGAAGCATTGATTTTTTGTGCTCCGTTGCTCACATACGCGGATGGTTGCTGTGCTACGGTGCTCAAAAATCAACGTTTCCCCCCTCAGTCTAGCAAATTGTCAATAGACCTTACTTTACTTATGATCCATTGATTAGTAATTAACGTTTTTATTTTTGTATGGCTTGCCAGTAGAAGTCTAGGATATTCAGCTACTCAACTGCGCTCACATCGAAATTAATGCAGGCGCCGCATGGAATGATGGGGTATCGAATCATCTCCAGCGCGGTTAATAAGAAAATTCAGAGCGCAATAGATAGCAACCATATATAGTAGAATATACGCAAAAGCAGTCGTAGGATGATTCGCCCCATTAGCTGCTGGATTACCATGGTTTGCTCTGGAACGCAACTCCGTGTTTTCGCCTATTTTTTTTCCTAGCCATGCGCCAGCCCCTATTATCGAAAGGAAAAAAATAATAAAGCGTAGTTCGGAACGCTGATCAGTACATGCTCTTACAATTGCCGCTGCACCAGCACTTGCAGCAGCCCCATTTTGTAATCCTTGGCGAGCGGTAGAAAAGAAAGAATCTGTACCTTGAAGAAACCGCGCTAGCGTCATTCCCTGAAAATGTCCTTTGTTAAATGTTATCTGCTCAGCTAGAGTCATTAAGGCGACATGAGAATCAGAGTCATCAATTTTGTTAAATAATGTTAAAGAAACATTGTTTAAATAAGCGTACTCATATTCACTCACAGAACGAGTATGAGGACATTTTTTTAATGTTTTCCGTGTGGTCTCATCCGCAAGAAAATAGATGCATGTCTCTCCTAGTCTTTTCACTCGAACTATTATTCCATTTGTTTTAGTAATCTTTTCTAAAGTAACAGGACATTTTTTAGGCATATAATTATCTTCCCTTAAGTTGTATTTTTAATGCTCAGTAAACTAATAATCAACCCACAAGGTCTACTGCTTGAACATTAACCGCAGTGCATAACGTAGCATCGCTTCGCTAGTAGTGTGTTCTTTGCTGGCCGCTGTTACAGCTTGACGTGCTTCAGCGGGTTTGTAACCCAAGCTAATCAGGGCGCTAATGGCTTCTTGAAAGGCTTGATCGGCAGTAGTAGGAAGTAGAATAGGGATCGCAGAGGAGAACTGCCAATCATGCACGCGGTCCCGCATTTCAATAATCAGGCGCTCAGCGGTTTTTTTGCCCACCCCAGGCACTTTGATGAGGCGCGCGCTGTCGTTGGCCATAACACACTGTACGAAATTATCCGGTTCAATACCGGATAAGATGGCAAGTGCTAATTTGGGGCCTACGCCGCTGCTTTTAATGAGATCACGAAATAAAGCACGTTCCTGAAGTTGTGCAAAACCATAGAGTAACTGAGCGTCTTCGCGCACTACCAAGTGCGTGTATAAGGTAATAGGTTGGCCCACCTCAGGCAGTTGGTAAAAAGTGGATAAAGAAACTTCCACCTCGTAGGCGACGCCGCTAACATCGATAGCTAGCCAGGGAGGAGCTTTGGTTAGCAGGATGCCGTGTAGACGTGTGATCATAGTGCTAAAGCTAGATGAGGTTGGAGAAGTTGCTTAGTATATTGGCTTTGGGCGTGACAGATAGCAACTGCCAGCGCGTCTGCCGCGTCAACAGAGGGCGAGCCAATAATATTCAGCAGTAATTTGACCATGTATTGCACTTGGGCTTTGTCAGCAGCGCCGTAGCCACTGACGGTTTGCTTGACCAGACGTGTTGCGTATTCGGCAACTGGCAGGCCGTTATTAACGAGAGCCGCAATCGCAGCGCCACGCGCTTGGCCTAGCGTCAGTGCAGAAGCGGCATTTTTTGCCATAAATACGGATTCAATAGCGGTATCGGTCGGCGCATATTTTTGGATCACCGTCGTGATATCTTGAAAAATATACGCTAAGCGTTCCGGGAGGTTTTTACCGCGGGTAGCCACGATGCTGCCGCTAGCTATATAGTGATGACGTTGACCGTTGCTACGTATAATACCATAGCCGGTGATGCGCGAACCGGGATCGATGCCTAAAATAATTTTCATAGGGCGAGAAGTATAGCATGGTGGTCACGATAATCTGACTGTTTGCTTTTTTTACGTGTTTAGTGTTGTTTGCGGGAAGGACGTCTAAAAAAAGATTCTTTCATAATCCGTATAGCCTTGCGGGCCTTGGGCATAAAATGTTTCGGGATGTGGTGCACTCAGTGCCGATTTTTGACAAAAGCGTTCTGGTAGGTCGGGGTTGGCAATAAAGAGTTGGCCCCAGACTGCCGCATCGGCGTTACCGTTATTTATAATTCGTTCAGCATCCTCTTGCGTCAAGTTTTGGTTGATAATATAAACACCGCCAAAAGCTTGTTTCAAGTGGCTGCCAATACTGTGCTCATCTTGTATTTCTCGAGCGCAGATAAAGGCAATTTTGCGTTTGCCTAACTCCTTAGCGACATAGCTAAAAGTTGCCAGAGGGTTAGAATCACCCATGGAATGCGAGTCACAACGGGGAGCAAGGTGCATGCCGACTAAGCCAGCGCCCCATACTGAAATTACGGCATCGGTTACTTCAAGCAGCAAACGCGCACGATTTTCTAGGCTGCCACCATAGTCATCGGTGCGTTTATTCGTGGTGTCTTGCAAGAATTGATCGAGTAAATAGCCATTGGCGCCATGAATTTCAACGCCATCGAAGCCGGCTTTTTTAGCATTTACTGCACCCCTACGGAATTCTTCAATGATGCTGGGAATTTCTGCTAATTCTAGCGCTCTGGGAGTAACAAAGGGTGTTATCGGCCGTAATAAACTGGCATGACCTTGAGCGGCAATCGCACTGGGAGCAATCGGTAGTTGGCCGTCTAAATAGGAAGGATCTGAGATACGCCCGACGTGCCATAATTGTAGAAACATTTTACCGCCCGCCTTATGTACGGTATTGGTAACCAGCTTCCAGCCTGCTACCTGGGCGTCTGACCATATGCCGGGGGTTCTTGGGTAACCCACTCCCATCGCAGAGACAGAAGTGGCTTCGCTGATAATTAAGCCGGCGCTGGAGCGCTGCGCATAATACTCTGCCATTAGAGCATTGGGAACACGATCTTCACTGCTGCGGCAACGGGTTAGGGGAGCCATAAAGATGCGATTGGGTAACGTTAAATCACCCACTTTAAGAGGGGAGAATAGAATTGACATGAGATTTTCCGTTACACTAAAAATTCGTACTGGGTTAGCAAGCAGTCAGCCAGCCTATTGTAACCCTAATTGCTTGGTCTAGGTAGATAATCCCTAGCCTGTGCAGTTAGGTTTGTTATTTTAGGCGCAGCCATAGAGCAGCCTCAGTGCAATTGGGCTTGTATCCGGCGCCCCCACTTGCTAGATACTGGTGGCGGTAGTCTTTACTGCGTATAATATCCTAGCCAGTCAGATGTGAGCGGGGATTGATGCCTAAAGTAATTTCCATACTTCGAGAAATATAGGATGGCTGCTGCGATAACCTTGCTGCAAAATATAGTGGTCTTTGCAATTCCAGCGTTATTTGCTATCACCTTGCATGAGGTGGCTCATGGCTGGGTAGCAAAGCAATGTGGTGATCTTACGGCCGCGCACGCGGGACGATTGACCTTAAACCCCTTAAAACATATTGACCCAGTAGGCACTGTACTAATACCTGCTATCAGTTATGTTGTTGGTGGTTTTATTTTTGGCTGGGCAAAGCCGGTACCTGTGGATTGGCGGAATTTGCGCGCTGTACGTCGTGATATGGCATTGGTAGCATTAGCTGGCCCGTTTGCTAACCTACTGATGTTGCTGGCTTGGTTGCTTGCTGTGAAGTGGCTAGCGTCAGGCTATGCCCAGCGTTTTGAAATGGCCGAGCAATGGCTACGGTTTTTATTTTCAATGTCTATTAATGGCGTATTGGTTAATTTAATTTTGATGATTTTTAATTTGGTTCCTCTCCCGCCCTTAGATGGCAGTCGGGTGGTCAGCAGTCTACTGCCTGCAGCATGGGTAGGGCCGTATAACCGCTTGGCACCTTTTGGCTTTATGGTGCTATTTGGTTTATTGATGATAAATACGTTTAGTAGTGCCTGGGGGTTGCTGATACAGAGCTTGTTGCGCAACGTGTTGCAGTTGTTTGGATTGCCAGCATAGATGTAAAAGTCAAAAGTACGCCAGCTTCTCCCAAGCAGATTGCTGTTTGAAGTATAACCTAACGAGAAGGGAGCAATGATTGATCTGTGCCGAACTCTTGTCATCTTTACTGATGGCGCCTGTTCCGGAAATCCTGGTCCGGGTGGATGGGGGGCTATTCTTGCCTATCCCAGCAACAGAGTGACCGAGCTGGGCGGCAAAAAACTTGGCACGACCAACAATCAGATGGAATTGACCAGCGTAATCGCAGCGCTAGAAGAGGCGCATGATTTCAAGGGTCCAGTAGCAATTTTTACCGATTCCACTTACGTCATCCGCGGAATCACCCAGTGGATCAAAGGCTGGCAAAAACGCGGTTGGAAAACGGCTGAAGGAAAAGACGTCGCAAACGCCGATCTGTGGAAAATGCTTCTGCATTTAGTCAATTCACGGCAACGGCAGCCTGAGTGGCATTATGTGCGCGGCCATCAAGGTAATCCTGGAAACGAACGCGCAGATGAGATTGCGGTTGTCTTCACCAAAGGTCGCGACGCTGACCTCTACCGCGGCTCCCTCTTGGGCTATTCTGTCGCCATTCACGACTTCCCTGACGATACTGCTCTGCCGGAGATGCGGCCGCAGACGGAGAAGAAGCTAGCTCATTCCTACCTCAGTCTCCTGTACGGAGATCCCAAGCGTCATCCTGACTGGAAGTCGTGTGAAGCGAGAGTGAAAGGTCAGTCAGGAGCAAAGTTCAAGAAGACCTCCTCGGCGGAGAACGAAGTTGAGGTGCTCGCAAAGTGGGGATATACGCCAGAGGATCTTTAAAAAGATTGACTGACTTCAGTAGTGAGTAGTAATTATTAAACAGGCTAGGCGCTAAGGCACCCACAATTAACTCTTCTCCAGCTGGAGTAGGTGTCAAGCAATTCTTAGGGCTTAGGCGGATTGTTTCTCGGGGTATAAAATGCCGTCATTAAACAAGCGCAGAGCCAGCACTCCCACGCTGCCTGCTCCTTGCGTAAGTAAGATATCGCCATCTTGCAATGTGTCACGCAATACTTCCACAACATTTTCCAGGTCAGCGATAAAAATCGGCTGTTTGCCGCTATTTGTTGCGCAAATAGCTGTAAACAGGCTGGCACTATCGGCACCAACAATGAATTCTTCCCCGGCTGAATAGGTATCGAGCAATAGTAGTTGGTCCGGCTGTGTTGCTAGTGCTTCGACAAAGTCTGCAAATAAGTCGCGAGTACGTGAATAACGGTGCGGTTGATAAAGCACCACAAGACGGCGATCCGGCCAGGCCTGGCGTGCTGCTTCCCAGGTAGCTTTGATCTCTCGGGGGTGGTGTCCGTAATCGTCTACCAACAAAGCGTTGCCGCTGGGTAATGGTAATTCGCCGTGTATCTGCAGGCGCCGACCCACTCCCGTAAAGTGTGCTAATGCTTGGCTGATGGCAGGCGCTGATACGCCTAAACTAAGCGCAACGGCGCAAGCAGCGGCGGTATTAAGCGTGTTGTGATGTCCGGGAAGATTAAGAACAACGTCAATAGTTTGTGGAGAAATAGAGAGGTTGTTTTTGTTGCAGCTGAGGGTGAAATGGCTTTTAAAACCCCGTGCCTGAAAATTAGTGATGCGTAAATCGGCGTCTGCGTGATAGCCATAAGTAATCACTGGCCTGGCGATAGCGGGAATCAAGCTGGCAATAACAGGATCGTCTAAGCACACCACGGCTAAGCCATTAAACGGCAGGCGGTGTAAAAACTGTACGAATGTTTCGCACAGTTGTTCAAAGTTATTGTTGTAAGTCGACATGTGGTCAGCGTCAATATTAGTAACGATGCTGATTTCCGGATTCAAGTATAAAAAAGAGGCGTCGCTTTCATCTGCTTCGGCAACGAATAACGGACTTTTCCCTAAGTAGGCATTAGTGCCCGCGCTCTTTAACATACCGCCAATCACAAATGTGGGATCCAAGCCTGCTTCATTGAGTATGCAAGCCAGGAGGCTGGTTGTAGTCGTTTTGCCATGAGTACCGGCGACGGCGATACCGCGTTTATTACGCATCAGATCAGCTAACATTTGCGCGCGCGGAATAATCGGCAATCGTGCTGCTTTGGCCGCGACAATTTCAGGGTTGAGAGCAGAGACCGCTGTTGAAACAACAATAATTTGCGCATTACTAATATTATCAGTATGGTGGCCAATAAAAACTTGCGCGCCTAATTGCCGTAAGTGCTGTACCATCGCGTTATTTTGTAGGTCTGAACCACTGACATGATAACCTTGGCCTAGCAGTACTTCAGCAATGCCGCCCATGCCTGCGCCGCCAATGCCGATAAAATGGATACGTTGAATGTGAGGCAAGCGTGGTGTTTGCATAAGAGCTCTTGTTTAAAAGAAAAAACAGTGGGAATTTGCTGTTGTCAGGGCGTGCCATCAAAGTCACTAGGCGCCGTCAGAAATGATTGATTTTCGAGAACCGTAGCACAGCATATGTCGTTATATGTGAGCAACGGATCGCAGAAAATCGGTCATTTATGACACGCATAGTAGACTTTGATGACGCGCCCTAGGTTGCGCGTACTATAACATAAGAGTGAGCTAAGGCGAATGGCTTATGAATGATAGGATTTACTGCAGTATTTTATTACTGTTGGGAAAGATTTTGATGTTGTCTCTGTTACTGGCGTTACTTTATATATAAATTCGTGTCGATCTCTCAGTCTTGTGCAAGGCGCGTGAGCCACCCTATACAAAACAATTTTTATCCCCCGCAGAGACGCACTTAACTGAAAAGTGCAGCTAGCGGGGCGCCAGCAGCAGTAGTATCGCTCGCTATAGTTGTACTACTTGTGGTTTGAGGAGAAGTAGCTATTGGCGTAATTGCTTGCGTAGCTAAAGAATGGGAAGTAACTCCTGCTGTTGTTGAAACAGTAGTAAAGAAGCTTGAAGAGACATTTGTAATAGAAGTCGGTGTAGTAGACGGTCCAGTTGATTCTGGAAGGTGGATTGATATCACCTGTGCTTCTGCCACTGAGGTAGTTGTCGTTGTCGCCAGGGACTCACTGAATGGTGGAAGAGGCTCCTGCGCAATTTGTTTTGCTTCCGCAGCAGTGAGCGTTCCCGTTAATTCAGGAGGCCGTTCTGCCTTTATTTCTGATGCGCTTTTTTCTTCAGCAGATGATGAGAAAGAAACGGTTTTTTTCTCTTCCCTCTCCCCTGAAATAGCTGGTAATAGTGAAGGTTCCAAAGAGGGAATGGCTACAGTCGATAACCGCGCAACAGGCTCTGCATCTCCACAAACTTCTGTTGAGAACCACCAGTTCATTACTTCCGCTAAGTCCGAATCACAGACCATTTGAAAATCACCTCCTTGAACAACGCAACAATCACCTGCTCCTTTAAGTGGCTCACCTTCCGCTTTAAATGCCACTTTTAGACTATCACCTGCAACAGCTGAAACCCCTATTTTAAATTTTCTTCTGTCACTTATAGTTTGATTTAGGGGTGCTATTACATTTTTAAGTTTAGCAATTTCTTGCTCTAAATTCGCCAGCTTCTTTTGAAGAGAGGTTATAGTCATTTCTCCCGAGTTTTTTTGTTCTTCTATAAGCCCGTCGTAAGGAGCTGCAAAAATTTCCCCGGTATTCTTTTCCTCTTCCCTTTGTAGTCTCAAGTCGATATCCGTCGCAATTCTGTGGTATTCACTATTTAACTCCTTAAGTTTTCTTCTTAATTTCTGTAAAGACCTTGCACTTTCAGGGCTAAGTAATCCTTCTTCATTATTCGCTTTATCGTTTCTATTCCATTTTTTCTTTTCATCAGGTTTTTCCATATGTTTAAGCAACGCGGCTAGTTGCTCTTTTGTAAAAGTAATCCTAACCAGCAGTAAAGCCGTTTTTTTCTCCTCCGCTTCCCCATCTATTATAACAGCGGGTAGTGGCGAAGATTCAGGCGCTGATTCTCCTCTCACAAGACTCTTCAACCCTTTGTCGAAAGACCTAAGCAATCCTTCACTTTTTGCCCTTGCCGCAGCTCTGTTAATAGAAAGGTTTTCAGCTGCCTGGTAGCGCTCTCTATAGCATTTGGAGACAGTATGAAGTTCAGTATCAGCGAACGCTAGTGCGTGAAAAAACCAGACAAGTGGGTTTGTCTTCCGTATATACAGGAACGCAGCCATAACTGGGTCTTTAAGTACACGCTGTATAACTTGATCAGTGTAATCAGAATGAGGATTTCGCTTTGCAAATTTTATCAAGTCCCTGGAAGTAGGGAATGTCTTATCAAAACGCTGCTGATCAGTGAGTACCCGCTGCATAACCATGCGAGTAAGCCTAGAACCAGGAAACCTCTCAACAAGCGCGGGCAATGATTTATGACTATTCTGCAGGAATTTTTCTATAACTTGGGCAGTGTATTCACTATCAGGAAAATCTTGGATAAACCTATGTATAAAGGGCATGTATAGCAATTCGTGCCAATCATACTGAAGTATATTCTGTATAATTTTATCAGCATGCAAAGGAAAAGCGATGATAAGCGAAATTATGTCAGCATGAGAAGCGAGGGTAGCCATCTCCCTAAAGACCCCGGGGTTTTCAAGCATATACTGCATAGCTTGGTCTTTATAAGCAGGATTATCCTTAATAAACTGTTGAACTCCTTTAAAATCACGGATTACATCCTCAAAATACATTTTCTTGATGAAAACGAGTTTGATAGCTTCATCAGCGTGCTGAGGAAACATTTGAATAAATTGTTGCAGCTGTAAAAGATTTCCAATTAAGTGCACAAAGGTTAGACGCTTATTAAGCAGATTGCGTATAATTTTATCAGCATGCAAAGGAAAAGAGGTGATAAGCGACATCAGCTCGTCATGCGAAGAAAGATGCAAAGCGATAAGCTGTCCCAATAGATTGTCAGCCATCTCGTAATCTATCATCTGAGCTGGCGACACATGCCAACCATCAGCAGTAGTGGTAATCATACCCCTAAAGATCTTTCGGTTTTCAAGCATATGCCACATAGCACGGTCTTTATAAGCAGGATAACGCTCAGTAAACTCTCTGAGTCCTTCCATAAGGCTCTGTAATGTAAGACCTTGCATTTTAGTAATGCCCCTAATGATGCGATGAAAGTGATTTATATTGCTGAAAACAAGCTGGATAGCCTCATGCGCGAATTGAGGAAACTGCTCAATAAATTGGTGCAGATGTTCAGCATCCTTAAATAAATGCCCAATGCTTATATCATCGAGATAGTGGCGTAGGTGATAACCGGGGTAGTTAGTGATTCTGGTTAAAAATTCCTCTATGCTTGGTTATCGCTGGAAGCTTAGTAGCAGCCATATGATTTATAATACCCTCATGCTCCCTATAAGCTGCTTCGGTCGTTTCGAGTGGTTTGCCTGGTGCGTCGTGTTTGATTAATTATTGGGGATTAGGACCTATCTTTTGTTTGATAAGTTGTCGATAAATAACACTGTTGTTAATAATTGGGTGGCTAGTACGATTTGTTCGCTGAAGTGCGAGAAGATCTGCCACGCTCCAAAAAAAAGAGCTTAACTTACCTGACCCCACCATAATTGCCATTATGGTAAAAAAACCAATTTTAGAATTACGGTTACGAGTCACTACCGCCTGTTTTTCCTCTAATGTTGTTTGTTTTTGTTCTAGCACAGGATCAAGAACAGTGGAGGTTGTCTGCTCTTGATGGAGTATAGGATTGAGAACAGTAGGGGCTGGCTGTTTTTGTTCTAGCACAGAATCGGAAGCCATAGAAGCTGGCTGTTTTTGCTCGGGTGTAGGATCAGCAGTCAATTTTTTCTCTTCTATTGATTCGTGACTCATAAATTGATTCCTGAGTTAGTAGATTGTTTAAAAGATAACCAGATGGTTGATATTGTATCAACAAAAAACTTAAGAAATGATTAAAAATTTAAAGAAATTTTTGTTCTATCTCTTCTCAGAGGGCAAAGTAATTAAATTTGAACAACAGAAAGACCTCAAATTGCGTCAACAGAGACTTTAGCCCGAGGGTATCCGATTAGGAATCCGCCTTATAATTTGGGTGGTTACGGACTTAAAAATTGAGAATGGTGTTATTTCTAATGAGGTGACTTTCGAGTTATTGTAAAATCTGTTGACTTCTTGATGAAAGCCGTTAGAATGAGCGTCCCTTCCTGATGAAGGGTTTGAAAAAGTTTTTCGGTTCTAGTTGATACGCCACTACTTTTCCTACGTTCTTTAAAAATACAAAAAGCCAAATAATGAAGTAATTTGTGTGGGCACTTGCGTTGATTTTTAGTGGTGAAATAGCATTAAAATATCAATGTAAACCTTACAATTCTTTGTGAGTTTTTACATTGAGCAATGCTTTGCTTTTTAGACTTTATTGACTAAGAAGTGAAGCTGATCAGATACTTCAATTGAAGAGTTTGATCCTGGCTCAGATTGAACGCTGGCGGCATGCCTAACACATGCAAGTCGAACGGAAGTAAGGGGCAACCTTTACTTTAGTGGCGGACGGGTGAGGAATGCGTAGGAATCTACCCTAAAGCGGGGGATAACTCGGGGAAACCCGAGCTAATACCGCATGTGCTCTACGGAGTAAAGTCGGGGACCTTCGGGCCTGACACTTTAGGATGAGCCTACGTCGGATTAGCTAGTTGGTGGGGTAAAGGCCTACCAAGGCTACGATCCGTAGCTGGTCTGAGAGGATGACCAGCCACACTGGGACTGAGATACGGCCCAGACTCCTACGGGAGGCAGCAGTGGGGAATATTGGACAATGGGGGAAACCCTGATCCAGCAATGCCGCGTGTGTGAAGAAGGCCTTCGGGTTGTAAAGCACTTTCAGTGAGGAGGAAAAATTTAGAGCTAATATCTCTAGATCATGACGTTACTTACAGAAGAAGCACCGGCTAACTCTGTGCCAGCAGCCGCGGTAATACAGAGGGTGCAAGCGTTAATCGGAATTACTGGGCGTAAAGCGTGCGTAGGTGGGCACTTAAGTCGAATGTGAAATCCCTGGGCTCAACCTGGGAACTGCATCCGATACTGGGTGTCTTGAGTATGGTAGAGGAAAGTGGAATTCCCGGTGTAGCGGTGAAATGCGTAGATATCGGGAGGAACATCAGTGGCGAAGGCGACTTTCTGGACCAATACTGACACTGAGGCACGAAAGCGTGGGGAGCAAACAGGATTAGATACCCTGGTAGTCCACGCCCTAAACTATGAGAACTAGACGTTGGGAGGCTTGTCCTCTTAGTGTCGAAGCTAACGCGTTAAGTTCTCCGCCTGGGGAGTACGGCCGCAAGGTTAAAACTCAAAGGAATTGACGGGGGCCCGCACAAGCGGTGGAGCATGTGGTTTAATTCGATGCAACGCGAAAAACCTTACCTACCCTTGACATCCTCGGAATCTTCTAGAGATAGAAGAGTGCCTTCGGGAACCGAGAGACAGGTGATGCATGGCTGTCGTCAGCTCGTGTCGTGAGATGTTGGGTTAAGTCCCGTAACGAGCGCAACCCTCGTCCTTAGTTGCTAGCAGTTCGGCTGAGCACTCTAGGGAGACTGCCGGTGATAAACCGGAGGAAGGCGGGGATGACGTCAAGTCATCATGTCCCTTACGGGTAGGGCTACACACGTGCTACAATGGCCAGTACAGAGGGTTGCCAAGCCGCAAGGTGGAGCTAATCCCAGAAAGCTGGTCGTAGTCCGGATTGGAGTCTGCAACTCGACTCCATGAAGTTGGAATCGCTAGTAATCGCAAATCAGCATGTTGCGGTGAATACGTTCTCGGGCCTTGTACACACCGCCCGTCAAGCCATGGGAGTATGTTGCACCAGAAGCGGGTAGACTAACCTTCGGGAGGTCGCTCACCACGGTATGATATATGACTGGGGCTAAGTCGTAACAAGGTAGCCGTAGGGGAACCTGCGGCTGGATCACCTCCTTTTTTACACCCTAATCGACGCGTAGTGTCCACACAAATTACTTCAGAAACTAGAGACTAGAAAACAAGAAACTAGAAGATTTTATGTTGTCGCACAGCGGCAACAAAAAATTTAAAGCAATTGCACGAAGTGCAATTCAAGCTTATCTAGTCTTTGGTTTCTAGTATCTGGTTTCTAAAATACACGGGTCTGTAGCTCAGCTGGTTAGAGCGCACCCCTGATAAGGGTGAGGTCGGTGGTTCGAGTCCACCCAGACCCACCATTCTAGAAACTAGAGACTAGGAACAAGAAACTAGAAGGTTTTGTATTGTCGCGCAGCGACAACAAATTTAAAGCAATTGCACGAAGTGCAATTCAAGCTTATCTAGTCTCTGGTTTCTAGTCTCTGGTTTCTGGCGTCCTAGCGCGTCAGCGCAAGACGCCCACGGGGTCATAGCTCAGCTGGGAGAGCGCCTGCCTTGCACGCAGGAGGTCGTCGGTTCGATCCCGACTGGCTCCACCAAATTTAAGTTTATATGCTCGATGAATTTCAAGTTGCTGGCAGGGTTGATTTGCCTGCTTCTTCAATTAACAATTATTGGCTGGGTCCCTGCTGCTATTTGGTCTGTATACGCATTAACGCAGTATGAAACAGACAAAAAAATAGCGCAGGTACGGCAAACGAACAAAGCTATGACAAGCTAGTGTTTTATAAAAAGCGGTAACATACCACATTATAAGTAGTTAGTAATTTTAGTTGTATTTAAGGGTTGTGTCTGTTATAAAGCACCTCCTTTTTCGAAGATTGCAATTGAGCAATCTTTTTGGCTCTTTAACAATTAAGTGATGTAAGTATTCATCATTGCAGACAAAACAGATCAGTAGTAAAAGATCTGCGAGTTATTCAATGGTGAGTATGATAATAACGCACACTACTTGAATGTAAAAAATTCAGGTGGGGTATGTTGTATCTTCAATAGCAAAGAGTTCAAACATATACATAGTGTTTTTGCATTAGTTGGCTAGTTTAGCAGCGATGTGTAAAACCACTTTGGGTTATATGGTCAAGTGAACAAGCGCATACGGTGAATGCCTTGGCAGTAAGAGGCGATGAAGGACGTTGTAGCCTGCGAAAAGCTTCGGGGAGCTGGCAAACAAGCTTTGATCCGGAGATGTCCGAATGGGGGAACCCACCTTGCATAAGCAAGGTATCTTTAGCTGAATATATAGGCTAAAAGAAGCGAACCTAGGGAACTGAAACATCTAAGTACCTAGAGGAAAAGAAATCAACCGAGATTCCGTTAGTAGTGGCGAGCGAACGCGGAACAGCCCTGTTATTATAATCTTGATATGTTTTAGTGGAAGGCTCTGGAAAGTGCCGCAATAAAGGGTGATAGCCCCGTACACGAAAAGGCATGTTAAGTGGATAACGAAGAGTAGGTCGGGACACGAGAAATCCTGATTGAACATGGGGGGACCATCCTCCAAGGCTAAATACTACTTACTGACCGATAGTGAACCAGTACCGTGAGGGAAAGGCGAAAAGAACCCCTGTTAGGGGAGTGAAATAGAACCTGAAACCGTATGCGTACAAGCAGTGGGAGCCCCGTTCCTCAATGGCTCTCAACCTCAACTCTATATTATTTCCTTTTTTCTTTGTAGAAAAAAGTGTCTGAAGGGCAGATGAGGGATAGATATTTTTGAGCTATCTCCTTTGAAATAGAAATGGAGAGTTATTGAGGAACGGGGTGACTGCGTACCTTTTGTATAATGGGTCAGCGACTTACTTACAGTGGCAAGCTTAACCGAATAGGGGAGGCGTAGGGAAACCGAGTCTTAAATGGGCGAAATATAGTCGCTGTGAGTAGACCCGAAACCGGGCGATCTATCCATGGTCAGAGTGAAAGTGGGGTAACACTCACCGGAGGCTCGAACCCACTAATGTTGAAAAATTAGGGGATGAACTGTGGATCGGAGTGAAAGGCTAATCAAGCTCGGAGATAGCTGGTTCTCCTCGAAAGCTATTTAGGTAGCGCCTCGTGTATAACTCTTGGGGGTAGAGCTCTGTTTCGGCTAGGGGGACGTCAAGTCCTACCAAACCGATGCAAACTTCGAATACCAAGAAGTTCAATCACGGGAGACACACGGCGGGTGATAACGTCCGTCGTGAAAAGGGAAACAACCCAGACCGCCAGCTAAGGTCCCCAAATGACAGTTAAGTGGCAAACGATGTGGAAAGGCCCAAACAGCCAGGAGGTTGGCTTAGAAGCAGCCATCCTTTAAAGAAAGCGTAATAGCTCACTGGTCGAGTCGGTCCGCGCGGAAGATTTAACGGGGCTAAAACTGTCTACCGAAGCTGCGGATGCGTAAGAATTTATTCTTGCGCATGGTAGAGGAGCGTTCTGTAAGCCGTTGAAGGTGAATCGTAAGGTTTGCTGGAGGTATCAGAAGTGCGAATGCTGACATAAGTAACGATAATGTGGGTGAAAAACCCACACGCCGAAAGTCCAAGGTTTCCTGCGCAACGTTAATCGACGCAGGGTGAGTCGGCTCCTAAGGTGAGGCAGAAATGCGTAATCGATGGAAAACAGGTTAATATTCCTGTACTTTATGGTGTTGCGATGGGATGACGAAGAAGGCTAAGTGAGCCACCCGTTGGTTGTGGTGGTTTAAGCGTGTAGGGAGAATCCTTTGGCAAATCCGGGGGTTTAATCCTGAGGCGTGATAACGGTCTCTATGTAAATAGAGCGAAGTCACTGATGCCCAGCTTCCAGGAAAAGTCTCTAAGCTTCAGACACCATGAAACCGTACCCCAAACCGACACAGGTGGACAAGTAGAGAATACTCAGGCGCTTGAGAAAACTCGGGTGAAGGAACTAGGCAAAATAGCACCGTAACTTCGGGAGAAGGTGCGCCTGTTGATGTTAGAAGACTTGCTCTTCAAAGCATTAACAGGTCTCAGAAACTAGGTGGCTGCGACTGTTTAATAAAAACATAGCACTCTGCAAACTCGTAAGAGGAAGTATAGGGTGTGACGCCTGCCCGGTGCCGGAAGGTTAATTGATGGGGTGCAAGCTCTTGATCGAAGCCCCGGTAAACGGCGGCCGTAACTATAACGGTCCTAAGGTAGCGAAATTCCTTGTCGGGTAAGTTCCGACCTGCACGAATGGCGTAACGATGGCCACACTGTCTCCACCCGAGACTCAGTGAAATTGAAATCGCTGTGAAGATGCAGTGTACCCGCGGCTAGACG
>Ga0206798_1039_pt1 | contig 27641 bp, 21 predicted proteins | sample Alteio_BWOrgCont_66_FD_152893 | JGI IMG/M metagenome (GOLD analysis project Ga0206798, IMG submission 152893) | Enriched cells from forest soil in Barre Woods Harvard Forest LTER site, Petersham, Massachusetts, United States -... | ecosystem: Environmental > Terrestrial > Soil > Temperate forest >...
GTTGGGGCAGTGCGGAGTTCCCACTGAGGCGTAAAGCAGGCGCAGATAATCGTAGATCTCTGTGATCGTCCCCACTGTCGAGCGCGGGCTGCGGCTGGTAGTCTTTTGCTCGATTGAAATCGCCGGACTGAGCCCCTCAATGGAATCAACGTCAGGACGCTCAATTTGGTCGAGGAACTGTCGCGCGTAAGCTGAAAGCGTTTCAACGTAGCGGCGCTGGCCCTCGGCATAGATCGTGTCGAAGGCCAGTGAGCTTTTACCTGATCCGGAAAGACCGGTGACCACAGTAAAGGTGTTGCGCGGAATACGCACATTAATGTCGCGCAAATTATGCTGGCGCGCGCCACGCACCGAGATGTGAGTAATTGCCATGGTCGGGGTGAGGGTGAGGATGGATGTGCAACTGGAGCGGTTACATTAAACCTTCCACATTTAACGAAGGCCCTGGGGGTATTCTATTTGCCAATAGAAAACATGGTCAACGCGAGAGGCAATTAAGCGAGTCTCTGCGACAATCACCAAAGGCGACGGGCTGTTTCGCAAGTTAATGCAACCCGGCGAAAGTTGAAGGCATTAGACTCATAGGGCGGAGATGATGGATAACTTGTTGAATTTGGCAATGCTGGCATGCGCGACCGTTGGCTCCATGGTATTTGGAATTCTGACGGCCTACGGAGTACTGCGCGTCGGTTTTGCTATTATGCGCCCGCAACCCGCCGTACCCATCAAGGCCAGCCGGCCTGAACCCGCTGGGATGTGAAGGCCTTTCCCGGAAGCCTTAACCTCAAAATATTGAGTGCAACCTGTTTTCTCTTTGGCGGAGTTGCGGGGAGAATGGTGCTGGAATGCGCGCTAAGGCGCTCATTGTTAAGACCCCAGGCACTTATTGCTGCGGGGGCTGTGGCGGCTGCTGCGGTTGTTGTTGTTGCTGTTGCTGCTGCAGTTGCTCCTGTTGTTCCCGGAACTGCTCCTGACGCTGCTCAATCTCGGCGCGGCGCTGTTCCATCATCTGTTGATTTTGCTCAGGTGGCATTCCCGGCGGACCAAAAGCGCCGCGCACAGGTGGATTACCGGGTATGGGCTGCTCCGGCGGCTCGTATTCGCTTTCGTCTCCACCATTGTTTTGCGCGTTTGTGGGAGCAGCCCCCGTGGGGCGATTTGAAAGCACTATCTCACGCGGAGTCCCTTCGCCCTGATCGCCTAGCATGATGACGTTATAGGTGGTTCCGTCGAGAAGCTGCATAACCACGTTGCGGGCCGGTCCTGGGCCATAGGAGCCAAAGACGCGCTCATCGCTAACCCTGCCCTCCAGCTTGGCGCCTGTGCGAGTGGCCACTTCTTTCAAAATCTCATCGAGGCTTGAGTTATTGGCTTCAACCGCGAGCCCGTTGGTATCCCACGTAATGGTGGCAGGTGTCGGCTTGTTATTTACCGGCCAATCAGGCTTGGGTGGCTCGGGTTGGGGCGTTTGGGCAGCTTCTGGCGCCGGTGTTGACGGCGAGGGCTTGGCTGCAGTCAAATTCGGCTGCTGGCCCGGATTGCGCATGGGGCGTAAGGGCTGCGAGCCGGGCTGAACAGTTTGCGGGGCCGGGTTTTGGGCTTCAACCAACGTGCCCGCGGCAACAAACGCGATGATAGCCCCTGCCGACCAGCCTGCCAAAGTGGCCATTGGACGCCGCCGGCTTGAAGCTCGCGAATTTGTGCCGGTTTGCATATTGAGCATCCCCTCGCGCCTTCCGAATCCCCCTTAACTTTGTCCGGGATTCGATGCCGCCGCTGTGTACTAGACTAGCAGTGACCCACGGACGCTCGAAACCCGCGTCAAAGATAAAACTGAGAGTCTGTTTTCAAAGTTGGCTGCGTCAAAGTGAGTGACAGTCCCTCAAAAAAAGACAGTCCATGAAAAGGATACCGCGAACAATGCGCTCATGGTTGAAAGTCTTGGCTGCGGCCGCCCTCGTCAGTGCTTCGGCCCAGGGATTTTGCGTCAGTTGCACAATGCAGGCCGAACTGTCGGCTGCCGATCGCGAGGCAATTGCGGCAGCGGGAACCCGAATTTCCACTGCCATTGCCGGCCAGGACCTGACCGGGCTCAAAGCCGCGCTGCTTCCGGCTGAGTCTTCGGCGTGGGACTCGATCTCTGCGACGGTAACCCAGGGGCAGGCTCTGGTCCAGGGCGGTCAAATCAATTTCCGCGATGCGTTTCTGCTTGACGCCAGCATGCAACAGGCGACCGAGGACACGCAGTTCTTTTGCTCCAACGCGAGCGGCTCTATTACCGTGACGGTACTAATGCGGGTGCTCCCTCCGGGCCGCTATGCCGTTGTCCTGGGAGATGTAATGGGGTCGCCGCTTGCCGGGCAACTGGGCATAATCCTGGCATGGGACAAGTCGAGCTCGTCGTGGATGCTGGCGGGGCTGACGCTGCGTCCCGGTGCGCTCGACGGGCATGATGGCGTCTGGTACTGGAAGCGGGCGCGCGCTTTGGCGGCCGACGACCCGTGGAGCGCCTGGTACACCTACGAGATAGCTCACTATCTGCTGCTGCCGGTGGATTTCATGTCGTCTCCGAACCTCGAAAAGCTTGAGCAGGAGCAGTCGCAGATCACGCCCGATCCGCGCCGAGCCCTGCCGCTGTCGATCCCCGATGGCGACCGCACGTGGAAGATTGTAGGCGTGTCGCAAGACGCTTCGCTGCGCCAGCCGGACCTGGCCGTCGCGTACCAGTCAACCGGCGTAACCGATCCCGCAGCTCTGCGGACTGAGGCTACGTCGGTGCTGAGCGCATTCCTGAAAACCGAGCCCGGCATCCGCGCCAATTTCCACGGCCTGTGGGCCTACGCAGTCAACGGCGATAAGCGCACTCCAGTGATGGAATTGCCGATGAAGCAGATACCGTAGGGCCAGGGAACAAGGGAACGAGGGAACAAGGGAACAAGGGAACAGCCAACAGGGGCAGGGAACTCGCGGCATTCGCCGGAAGTGTCTCAAACAGTTTTGTGTCAGGGCAAGGCTGGAAGGTAGGGGCTTCACAGTCTGCGGAAAAACTGATTCAGGCACAGGTGAAAGGAGTCTCGTATCAGGGCACGACTTCAGTCGCGCCGAAAAGACTCAACAAATAGGCTGGGCTTTAGCCCCTGAGGGGAGCCGGGGCCACCCTCAACTAAATAGATTTCTACCTGAGATCGAGACGATCTTGCAATTCCTACAGAGAGGTAGCGAAACGATGCGCAGAGAATATGAGCTAGTTCGTTTGCGGCGAGATGTCTCTGGTATTCCGAAGGGCACGTTAGGCACTGTGGTGATGGTCTCGGCCGAATTTCCGTCAAGTAACCTCGTTGATTTCCTCGATCCGGAAGGCAAGGAACTCCGAGTAATCTCTGTCGATGACACTGATCTGGAAGAAGGCGAAGCGACTCCGACGGCAGAAAAACTGCAAATTTCCGCTTCGGTGTGGGACGCAAGCAAATACAAGGAATGAGACCGAAACGTAGGAGATCGGGGCGTGCGCCCCGTCCTAAGTTTTTGGACCCTCGATCAGCCCACAAATGAGGGTACCCCCTCCTGTCACAGTCCGTCCTAAATCTTCGCGCAAAACCCTCTGGCACGATTCTTAAAATAGTTATCATGAATAGGTAAAACAGAAAGGCCTTACCAAATTGCCAGCAATCATCGATCTACGTTCCGACACCGTAACCCGCCCCTCGCAGGAAATGCGCGCCGCCATGGCCGCTGCCGAAGTCGGCGACGACGTCTACGGCGAAGACCCTACAGTCAATCTGCTGGAGCGGCGCTCGGCTGAAATCTTCGGCCGCGAAGATGCCCTTTTTATTCCCACCGGCACCATGGGCAACCAGATTGCCATCCGCTGCCACACGCAGCCCGGCCAGGAAGTAATCGCCGACGGCCGCGCCCACATTCTCGACTGGGAAATGGCGACGACCGCCGTGTTTTCCGGCTGCCTGATCCGCGCCGTGCCCACCGATAACGGCATCCTCACGTGGAAGCAGATCGAGCAGGTGATCGAGCAAAAAAGCAATTTCCGCGCGCACACCGGCCTCATCGAAATTGAGAACACCCACAACCTCGCCGGCGGACGAGTCTCCGACCTTCAAGTTCTCGAAGAGATCTGGACCGGCGCAAAAAAATACAACCTCCGAACGCACCTCGACGGCGCCAGAATCTTCAACGCTTCCGTTGCCTTGGGAGTAGACGTGAAGACCCTCACCCGCGGCTTCGACACCGTAATGTTCTGCCTGTCAAAGGGCCTCGGCGCACCAGTCGGTTCCATGCTGGTCGGCACAGAGGAGTTGATCGCCAGAGCCCGCAGGTTCCGCAAAGCGTTGGGCGGAGGCATGCGCCAGGTTGGCATTCTGGCCGCTGCGGGGCTGATGGCGCTCGAACAAGGTCCCAGGCGCTTGCACGAAGATCACGCCAATGCCCGCCTGCTGGCTCAAGCCTTGGCCAACACGCCGGGCGTCATCATCGACCTGGCATCGGTCGAAACCAACATCGTCATCTTCAAGTTGCCCGCTGGCCACGGCGCGCCAGAGCTGGCTGCCCGGCTCAAGCAGCGCGGCGTATTGATCAGCGCCTTCAGCGCCGATTCCATCCGGCTGGTTACGCATCTCGATGTAAGCCGCGCCGCGTGCCTGGATGCGGCAGAAGCGTTGGCCGAGGAGATTGAGGCTACCGTCGAGCATCCAGTGTAAAGTCAACCCGCGGACTGTACGTCCATCCCACAACGGCATCATTCCAAAACTCTTAAATCAACGCGCTGTTTGCTCGTTATTATTCGCCACCGTACTATCCTGAATACAGAAAGCAGTCTTTCGGTCCGAAATTCGGGAACCTCCAGAACCTAGCTCATTGAAAACAATAGACTTGTAGGATAAGTCATCCCTCTAACTCGCTGGAAACAATAGACCTGAGGAGTTTTGGTAGGGGGAGGGGCCCACTTGGGGGTGGAGATAGGGATACCGCTAAGTGGTGGTCCGGCCGGGGGACATGCGTGGCGCTGACGCGTTGTCCCTGTGGGGCTTCAGGTCCGCGGCTGCCATCACAAGGGTTCAATCTGCCTCTAAAGCACGCTTCGGGAGAAATGCGGGCTAACGCAAAACCGGCATGGAAGCTGTGGAAGGCCGTTCGACCTTCCGCGCTGCCATGCCGGTGATTTCCTTCGACAGGATGAACGCTCAAGGCATTCATCCGGCTTTGCAGATGTTCGCGCCGAACTACTTGGACGGCACTTCGTTGATTGACTTGATGATTTGCGCGGCGATCTGGTACGGATCGGCCTCGGAGTTGGGACGGCGATCTTCAAGATAGCCCTTGTAGCCATTCTTGATGAAATTGACAGGCAAGCGAACTGAGGCGCCACGGTCGGAAAGTCCGTAGCTGAACTTGTCGATGGCCTGCGTCTCGTGTAGACCAGTCAGGCGCAGGTGATTGTCCGGCCCGTATACCGCGATATGATCGGGAATATTCTTTTCGAAATTCTTCATGAGCGATTCAAGATATTCCTTGCCGCCCACCTCGCGGAGATGCTTGGTTGAGAAGTTGGTATGCATGCCTGAGCCGTTCCAGTCACCCTTGATCGGCTTACAGTGCCACACCACGTCCACTTCGTACTTCTCTGTGAGGCGCATCATCAGGTAACGGGCGGTCCACATGTCGTCCGCGGCTTTGTGCGAGCCCTTTCCAAAGATCTGGAACTCCCATTGTCCCTTGGCCACCTCAGCGTTGATGCCTTCATGGTTGATGCCGGCATGCAGGCACAGGTCCAGGTGCTCCTCGACGATGGTGCGCGCCAGGTTGCCCATGTACTTGTAACCCACGCCGCAATAGTACGGGCCCTGCGGACCAGGGTAGCCATCCTTGGGGAACCCGAGCGGACGTCCGTCTTTGTAGAGGAAATATTCCTGTTCGAATCCGAACCAGATATCCGGATCGTCAGGAGACTGGGCGCGGCCGTTGGAAGGGTGCGCCGTTCCGTCTGGCAGCATTACTTCGCTCAGAACAATGTACGCATCCTTGCGGGCTCCGTCAGGATAGAGAGCCACCGGCTTCAGGATGCAGTCGGACTTGTGGCCTTCGGCCTGCATCGTGGAACTGCCGTCAAAGCCCCACAAGGGCAGATCTTCAAGAGTTGGCGGCGCATCGAAATCTTTCAGCGTAGTCTTGCCGCGAAGTTCGGGAACGGGCTTTTTGCCGTCAAGCCAGATGTACTCCAATTTGTACTTTGCCATGGATCTCCTTCGAGCGGAAAATGATTAGGTTTGCACCTGAATCGTAGAGCCTTGGGTATAAGGATTTCGTGAAGAATTTAGCGGTTTGGCGGCGCCCTGAAAAGGCGCTACCGATGGTGTGCAATGAGGAACATTACCAGTAGTATAACCACTGGAATCAAGGCTAAACCGCTGTAGTAGAGGATTTTTCGGGAAAGTTGCGATTTCCGCTTTTGCCAATCGCGCAACTCAACCCGATCTTCAATGCCCACCTGGCTAAGATGTTCAAGGTCGTTGCGAAACTCGTGCGCCGTTGGGTAGCGGTTGCGAGGATCGCGCTCCAGCGCGCGGTAGATCACCTCCTGCAGTTGAGGTGAAACCGAGGCGTCTGCAACGCTCGGTGGGACCGGGTGATTCAGCAGCCGCTCATTCATGGCGGCCATCGGGGTCGGTCCTGAAAACGGAAGCTTTCCGGTGAGCATTTCGTAAAGGATCACGCCCACAGAGTAAAGATCGGAACGGCCGTCGCCGCGCTTACCCTTTACCTGCTCAGGAGAGATGTAGTTGGGCGTGCCCAGGGTCGCGGTGAAATTGGCGTAGGTAAGCCGTCGCGCGGCCGTATCGCCGGCTATGCCAAAGTCGATCAGTTTTAGATTCCCTTCGTCGTCGACCATAATGTTTTCAGGCTTCAGGTCGCGGTGCGCAACGCCATTGGCGTGGATGTATTCAAGAGCATCGAGAACGCCGTCGGCAATGCGGATGGCTCGTTCCTGCGAGATGCGGCCTTCATCGAGAATTTTGCGCAGCAGGCGCCCCTCGCACCACTCCATCACCATGTAAATGCGCGAATGCTTCTCGTCCTCGTAGACATGCATCACTTTGGGGTGGTTCAATTTTTGGCCAATGGCCGCCTCGCGCTTGAAACGATCGAAAAGTATGGGGTCGGCTTCGAGGTCGGGGTGGGGAATTTTGAGCGCTACAGTGCGGTTGTCGCGCAGGTCTGTGGCCTTGAAGATTGAGGCCATTCCGCTTCGCGCCACCGGGGCGTCAATGCGGTATGAATCGAGCTGCGTGCCTGCCTCCAGGGTGTCGTAAAAACTCATTGAACGGCTTCTCCGGCAGGTTGACTCTCATTATCTTAAATGCAAGAACCTGAACAAAACTAAGGATTTCGTAAGAGCAGGGAGCAAGGGAGCAAGGGAGCAAGAAGGTGACCGGAAGGTCGACAACTCCAGTTGACTCTATTCGATCGATCCCACCCTGCAATGTCTGCCCATTATCTAATGTCGATGGGCTGTCTTGCTCCCTGGCTCCCTTGCCCCCTTCGCTCCCTGTTCTTTTCAAATCGGCAGCCGGTAAGGCCTGCCTCGGTACATTCCCACCTGCTCGACAGAACGTATGCGAATTACCTGTGCGGTGGTGTTGTCTCCTCCATCGATTTCCACGGCCCGAGCCACCAGTTCTCGAGCCAGCTCGGGCGCCGGCTTTTTCTGCGAAACAATTGAAGCGATTTCAGGAGGCTTCATCTCGTCGTGCAGGCCATCGGTGCACAACACTAGAACGTCGTTCGGTTGCAGTGTGAGGGCCGAAGTATCGGGCGAAACGAACATTTCAGGGCCAAGAGATCGTATGAGAACGTGACGGGAATCTGAATCGGGGACATCGTTCGCGGAGATCAGGCCCATCTTACGCTGCTCGTTTACCAGCGTGTGATCCTGGGTTATCTGGCGCGCCTGGCCGTTGCGCACCAGGTAGCATCGCGAATCGCCAATATGCGACACCACCGCCTGATCGTAGCGCAGGGCACACGCAACAATCGTGGTGGCCATTTTCTTGCCCCTGTATTTTGCATCCAGGCTGCAATCGTGTACGGCGGAGTTGGCCTTTTGCAAAAGCCGTGGCATCAGGCTGATCAGCATGGAGCCGCCCTGCGCGTCACGGAATTCTTCAGTGACGGTCTTGATCGCGGCAGCCGATGCAACTTCACCGAGGTCCATTCCGCCTACGCCATCTGCGACGGCGAACAGAAAACCATGGCTGCGGGCCTGCTGACGCGAGGCAGGAATAAAAGAACCCACTGCATCTTCGTTGTTGGTGCGAACTTTGCCAAAGTCGCTGGCCTCGCCGAACTGAACGTCTAACATAATCTTCCGCCGCATGCCCGCTTCAATACCGGCGCCACAAAACGGGTCTTTAAATTAGATTGCCGAACACCCATAGTCAAAATAACTCTGGGTGGCTTGCTGCCCGTGAGCCCCAGTTATGAGGTTGAGCATTAAGTCCACCCAGAGGCATGTTCTCGATTATGCGTTGTTACCCCTTGCTCATGACGGAAGGACGGGCTGCCAGGAGCGCCGCCTTGCCCTTCGTCTTCGAGGACCGGATGAAATAAATGGCTCCGTAGATGCCCCACAGCGCTGAGATCGCCAGCGCCAGCAGTGGCTCCTTCGAAGTGCCCAGACTGAATACCGGTCCGATAAGATAGAACGCCATCAGTGTTAAATTGGCGAGCAAGCCGAATCCCGGGATGAGCAGATGTTTGATGAAATTGTAGTCGGGCCGTTTGTGATAAGCCACTATGCACAGGAAGCAACTTAGCGCATAGAGGATAAACGTTCCGAAGTTAGAGGTGAGGGTGATGGCCAGGAGCGAATTAGGCAAAGCAGCGAGAGTGGCGTGCGACGGATAGCCGAAACTCGACAACAAGCCGTGAGGCAGCGCTGCGATGGTTGCGTCAGTGGGAGCCGAAGCATCGCCAAAGACCAGGGTGAGTGCGATCACGCCGATGAAAGCCGAAATCACCGCCAAGGTCCAGATAGCACGGCGAGGTGAGAGCGATTCAGCGTGCAGCAAGCCGAAGTGCTCAGGCACTTCTTCGTCCTTGCCCATGGCATAAGTCACGCGGGCGCCAGTGTTCATGCAGCTCAGCGTGGTACCGATGAGTGCGAGGAATACCGTGAAGGCCTCAACTTCCATGAAGTACTTGCCTTTGCCAGGGCCGAGCAGCCAATCGCCGACCATTATCATCATGTCACCAATCGGCGCGGCAGAGCCGGTGGCGCTTTGCATCGTATAGCCTGAGTTCAGAAAGTAGTTGGCGCAGAAATATTCAAAGAGATAACAGACCAACCCCTGAATTAGCAGTGAGGCAATGACAGCTATCGGTATATGCTTGGTTGGGTTCTTGGCCTCGCCTCCCATCGAGGTTACCGATTCGAATCCGACCAGAATGAGAATTGCTACCGTGGCCTGGATGAATACGTAACTGACTTTGTGAACTCCGATGACCGAAGCTGCGTTGGGGTGGGTAAGGAAGTTGCCGCTCGCGTCGGTGGTGGGATAGTCGATGGTGAAGGGAACCGGCTTGCCTGAAGCATCAAGCTGCGGCAGCGGATTTCCGCTGGCATCGCGCATCACTGAGCCGTCTTTGGCAGTCGCGAATTGGTAAGAATAGGTGGCAAGTGACTGCCCGTCGTAGTTGAATGCCGGGGTTCCAGTCGGATGGTTGGCGCGATATCCAAGCGCCAGCACGCTGAAAACCACAAGCGCAGAAATCTGGATGACGTTGATGGCCAGGTTGACGGCGGTTGAAGCGCCCGCGCCCTTCGATGCGATCCAGGCCACGAAGAACGAGAAGACGACGGCAACCAGCATCATGAACACGGGACCGGGATTGGAACCGCTCATGAAACTCGGATTGAGGAAGCCTATCACGTACCCGACAAAGATGCCGGTAGTTGCCACCATCACGCCGGGATAGACCCAGTAGTAAAGGTGCGAGCCCCATCCGACAATGAACTTTGAAATGCGGGCGTATTTGAAGCCGGCGTCTTGCGACAGCATCGCCTGCTCAGCGTAATAGTAGCTGGATCCGGTGCCGGGATAAAGCTTGGAGATCTCTGCATAGGCAACCGCTGTAGCCAAACAGAGAACGAGGGCGCCGAGGATTCCCATCCACATAGCCGGAGCGGTGGAGGGCTGGCCGGCTACGCCGGTGCTGGCCTGGATGAAGAACGTGAGCCAGAGGAAGGCGCCGGGTGCGATGAGAGCCATTGCATTGCTGGTCAACCCTGTTAAGCCGAGGGTGGCCTGCATCTGTGGAGCTTTCTGTTCTGCCATGAGCATTCTCCTGAGAAAGTGAGTTTCTTGAAGCGGTTCCCGTCGCCTGTTCCGGGATGGTGTCCAAGTCATGTCCGAGCTGAAACGGACTTGATCGGCTATGTGCAGCGCAGGCTCGGCGTGTGCCCGCGGCTCCTGGTGTTCGCAGTTGGAGGCAGAGAACCAATCGGTCCCCGGCCTCACCCGCGAATTCTGTCCGGTGCTGAGAGAGTAATTACGACTCCATCAGGACGAAATAAAGAAAGACAAAGGCTTCGACATCGGTCCGAAGAAGGCTACGAACCACGCTTAGCCAACGCCCTGATTCGGCTATTTTTCGGTCGTGTTCTTGCCAAAGATGAAGCCCAATTCAACCGTGGTCCGGAATTGGGAAGCGTCCGTTCCTGTGTTGCCAAAGGCAGAGCCCGGCACTATGTTCGTTGCACGCACATCCGCAATATCGCCGCGAATATACATGCCTCCCTTTTGGTAGGTCGGCGTCAAGGTGAGAGTGAATCCTCCGCTGCCTGGTCCAAATCCCACCAGGTTGACCGATCCGTCGGTGGGGCTCCCTGTACTCGTAAGGTATTCCACGCGTACCGGAAGCGAGAATCCGCTTTTGAAGGCGTAGCTCACATTGGCTGCGCCGCCGATTGCGGATGTGCCCTTCATGATTCCTACAGCCGGGTTGGTCCCCACGTGGCCGTACTGGTAATACGGCGAAATAATCCAGGGGCCCTTGGTGTAGGTATAGATCACGCAGTGCATTATGCCGTTGTTCTGCACCGGCGTAGCCGCAGTTTGGAATACGGTCTGCCCCAAGTTGCCCATTCCGTCGTACACCAGGGTGTGGGGTCCTTTGGTAAAGGTCGCCGAGCCCGAGAGCCACGAGTAGCGGCCGGAATAGTAACCATCGTTCCAACTAAGCGAAGCACTCAGGTACTTGCCAATCGTCTGGTTGATCTGGACGCCGCGATTGATGGCGTTTTCCTGGTTCCAAATAATACCGCGCTCGATGTTGAAGTTTTGATAGGTAAACGTGGACTCGGCGCCCATCAGCGTCGGTAGTTGGCCGACCTCAAACTGTGTGGTTTTTCCTGCCTGTAACTTGAGGTACGCAACCGGAACAGGCCCGTAAAAATCCTTCACAGTGTCTTGCGCTTTAAGAAACGGCACACTCAGCGTCGGCATGGTATACACGCCGGCCTGCACGTACCATTGAGCGATTCCGGTCGCTTTCTGAATGAAAACTTCTCCGTTGCTCACGGTTGCGTTTACGCCGCCGTCGCCCGGCGCACTGTTGTACTGGAAAACCGAGTAGCCCGTAACAATCCCGTTGACTGAGAGCGTGCCAAATGGTCCTGCGTCAAAGTTTGCTGGCGGCAGCCACGTCAGTGGGCCAGTAAGGACGAATGTTGTAAGGGGGGCGGGCGGCGTCGCATCAGCAGCCGCCGCTGGCGCGGTTGCCGGGGCTGCAGGCGCGGCTGCCGGGGCTGCAGGTGCTTGCGCGCTTGCGCCGATGGCAAACATCATGCTGGCCGCTGCGAGAGACTGAAGAATTTGGCGTGTGTTCGAGAGCATCCGTCGATTTCCTCCAAAGAAAAAGTTGGTTATGAACAAAGGTGGAAGGCCCCTGAGGGGATTGTTTCTTGTGTGAGCCAGATACCTGATGCCGGCTTCTTATGAATGAACCCTTCCTCGATGAGCGCACACTATCCCTGTCGGCTGCAGGACTCATTCCTGGCAGTCGAAATGCGCTTCGCCTGGAGGGGTAAAACGCTTTGTTTGCTGCCATGATTAATGCAGAGCAGGCATAAAGAAAATATGATGAACGCATAAGGATTGTTCATTCCGTATAAAGATTTGCTTTTCTGCCGCCGAAGCAAAGACTCAAGATGAATTTGCAGTTGCAGCAGGTTCTTATCAGAGAGGAAATGCATCTTCAGTATGAATTTGCAATGAAGGACCTGTTAGAATTTTGGCATTGCTCGTTCAATAGCTGGACTTGTCCCTGGTGCCACCCGGCTGGAAATGAAAGCCGTGGCCGAATCGCTTAGAACGCGACTGCATTTCTGCCCTTTGAATCTCTCAACTTTTTTTGCCGCGGCTGAATTTGATAACGCGTCGTCTCTTTTTCTGACGGTTCAATATTCGGACACTTCGGGTGCGTGAGTACCGGGACGTATAGAACCCCATTTCGAGCGACAACCGGTCTCCGGCATCGACTCAGAGGGCAGGGTAAATTTCCTTTTGGCCGACAGCACCATTCCCGTTCGTGGCTTCCTCAGCGCCCGGTCTTCGCGGGGCTCCGGCACCCGCGCCTTGCTGTTTGTGCTGGAGTGCGCGCTTGGCATTGTGGCTGTGCTGCTGATAGCCGCGCTGGCACACTGGTTAAGCTGGCTGCTGCCTATCTCCGCACTTCTATTCCTCATGATTGTGGTGCCGACTGCGCTCTTATGCGGATTCTGGCAGGCCGTCATCGTTTCGCTCTCGGCGGTTGTGATTCAGGCCTTCTTTTCAGCGGGCTCGCCGCTCACTTTCGCCGCCAGTCCCGCCAATTCAATCACGGTTGTGGTGTTCATCCTGGTTGCGCTGACTGTTAGCCGGCTCTCATCGCGTGTTACCAACCACGCCCGCGAGGCGGAGTCATGGGGCGGCCAGATGCACGACCTCTACGAGTTCACGCGCCGCACTCTGCAGATGAACCTCCATATGGAGCCGGGGCCGCAACTGGTGGAAATGGTGCACGATATTTTCGCGCTTGAAGCAGTTGCGGTTTTCGACGCCGATTTGCACGAGGTATATCAGGCAGGCTTCTGGGGCGACGACCCGCAGGAACTAGCTCAGAGCGTTTACTATTTCGAGACCAATGACGACGACGCGGAAACGGGCATGGGTCGAAGAGTGGTGCGGCTTGGCGTGGTTCCCGTCGGCAGCCTGGTGTTGCGCGGCGAAACCAGCCCGCTTACCAACAATGCCATCGCCTCGCTGATTGCCGTCACCTTTGACCGCTACCGGGCCTTCGCCAACGAAAGCCGCATTGAGACGGAGCGACGCACTGAGCAATTGCGCTCCACCGTTCTTGATTCCCTGGCGCACGCCTACAAGACCCCGCTCACGGCCATCAGGGCCGCTTCAACCGGGCTGGTGGAGATGGGCAAGTTGTCGGCAGGGCAGTCTGAACTAGTTTCACTCATCAGCGAGCAGACAGGGCTATTGGGCGAGCTCACTACCCGCCTGTTAACCACGGCGCGACTGGATGCCGGAGAGATTGCCATTCACGTTGGACAAGTGGCCATCGGCTCTCTGCTTGAAGAGGTAATAACCGGGCTGAAGGACCGGCTGGCCAGCATGAAGGTTTCGATGCTGGTGGAGGACGAGGAGCTTATTCTTTGCTGTGACCGGCAATTGATGGTGATGTTGCTGACGCAATATATTGATAATGCCTGCAAGTACTCCATCTTCGGGTCCACGGTTACCATTCGCTCATTCCTGGCAACCAACGAGGCCATCTTCTCAGTGCACAGTTACGGCCCGGTCATTCCGATTGCCGACCGCGAGCGCATCTTCGACAGGTATTATCGCTCTTCAACGTATGCCAATCGCGCGTCGGGCACAGGAATCGGGCTTTCCGTGGCCAAGCGCGTGGCCATGATTCACGGCGGATACGTTTGGGTGACCAGCGACGAGCAGGAGGGCACCACCTTCTTCGCCGCCATTCCAGTTCAAAATGAGAAGGGAAGACCCTGAATGAATCAGCAAGCCATACGCATCCTTGTAGTCGACGACGAACCAGCCATTCGCAGAGCGTTGCGACCGCCGCTTGTCGAACTTGGATTCCAGATCACCGAGGCTTCGCGTGGCGAAGAAGCGCTGCAGGCACTGCGAGCGGCAATGCCAGACATCGTGCTGCTCGATGTGAATATGCCCGGAATCGGCGGAATTGAGACGCTGCGGCGCATGCGTGCATCTTCGCCACGGTTGCCCATCATCATGCTCACCGTGCGCGACCAGGAAGAGGACAAGGTTGAGGCGCTGGACCTGGGCGCCGACGACTACGTAACCAAGCCTTTCAGCACTCGTGAACTCATTGCGCGCATTCGCGCATCGGTGCGCCGCGTGCGCGCCCCGGCACGGGCTGAGGACGCGCCTATCGAGATTGGGGAAATCAAGATCGATCCGCTGAAGCGAATTGTCACCAGGCGCGGCGAAATGATCCGCCTTACGAGAAAGGAATTCGACATTCTGCATTGCCTCATGAGCCGGGCCGGACGAGTGATTACCTACGCCAAATTGCTGACCGCGGTTTGGGGTGCGGATTGCCGCGAGGAAGTTGAATACCTGCGCACTTTCATCCGGCAGCTCCGCAAGAAGATTGAGGACGATCCCTCGAATCCGACCTATCTGCTGACCGACGTTTACGTTGGTTACCGGTTTGCCGACGCGCAAATGCTGAAAGATGAGCCGACGGGAAACGCAGTGGCAAACGAAACAGAAATGGTGCCGGGGGATGTCCAGTAGCGAAATCGCACGAGGAATTGCCATTGGCCTCAGCAGTTCCGATCGCACCGCCCAATAGGCGAAAGGAATGTGGATCGGATCGCTCTGCGCCGTAGGCGAAGCGCAGCCGGCCGCCCGCGGTCCCTGGCTTTTGGGGAACGGGGATGCGGCGCACCGACCGCGCCGTAGGCGCAATGGGGGATGCGGCACACCGACCGCGCCGTAGGCGCAATGGGGGATGCAGCGTACCGACCGCGCCGTAGGCGCAATGGCACCGACCGCGCCGTAGGCGCAATGTATGTTAGCCCAGCGTTTCAACGCTGGGAAAGCAACTCCATAAGCCTGCGTAGCAGGCGACAGACGGTAGCCCCACGCGTAAGCGTGGGGACAAGGCCAACAAAAAAACACCAAGCCCGCGGAGCGGGCGAAAGAAGACCTCTACTGCGAGGCAGACAGGCCCTTCCTCGCGGCGGGTGGCACCGGCCTCACACCGTAATTCGTCAAGGTGAGGGTGCCCTAAGTCCCCCTCTTTTGGGGGCCGGGGATAAAAGCTAACCCACTGACCCGCCAGCCTTTAACTCCGCTAACTCCGCTAACCCCGCTAACCCCGCTGCACTTGCAGTTAATTAGCTCTCCCGGGCGCACAATCTAAATAGGAGACCTTTATGCCGAACGTTACCGGTACCGTCAACCAAACCATCTTTGACGACGCACGTGTCCGCGCCGCCCACCTGGCCGCCTTTTAGGCCGATCCAAAGTCCGCCCAACCCGGTAAAAGCTGGCTGTCAGTTTTTTCCCCGTGAACCTGTGAAAGCCGGTTGTTTCGATTCAATGCTTTACCGCCACTCGCTTCACAGTTTCACAGCCGTGCTACTCGTCGTAGTGCAGCAAGCTGAAGACGTCGTACTCGGTAAACCGATCGCGCCCCTTCAGAAAGTCGAGCTCAATGGCGAACGCCAGGCCGGCAATCTTGCCGCCCAGTTGCTTCACCAGCTTCACCGTAGCTTCCATGGTGCCGCCTGTAGCCAGCAAGTCGTCGACCAGCACTACGCTCTGCCCCGGCGCGATGGCATCCATGTGAATCTCGAGCGTGTCCGACCCGTATTCCAGATCGTAAGTGACGCGAGCCACGGGAGCAGGCAGCTTACGCGGCTTGCGCACCGGCACAAAGCCGGCGTTCAGGCGATAGGCCAGGGCTGGCCCAAAGATGAATCCGCGCGCCTCAATGCCCAGCACCAGGTCGATCTTGCGCTCGATGTAATGTTGGGCCAGCGCATCGATCAACTGCGCAAAGCCGGTCTTGTCTTTCAACACCGTGGTGATGTCGTAAAACAGAATTCCCGGCTTGGGGAAATCGGGCACGGTGCGCACGAGCGCTTTCAAATTCTCGACGTTAATTGGCTTGGCAGGTTCGGTCATGCGCATTCCTTCCAAAAGGCAAAAGTAGTTCAATGCTGGAAGGAGAACAGCGCTCGCGCAGCCCGCTTCCCAATAGATTATATCTGGGCGATGCTTTGGAACTGCGATGCAGGATGAGAGTGTTCACCGTCTGCGTCACGCGAGCTCCGCACACAGTCCGGAGCCAAACCGAATGCCCGTTGCGGAAACGCGAAAGTTCAAGCGAGAATCTTATTGGCTCGGTGCCGCCGCGACCGGCTTTCTATGGTCCACCACTTCAAATCCTTCCGGAAGCTCGAAGAGCTTCGGGTCTGGATCGGTCGTGCTGACATCGGTCAGGGTAAAGATTTCCTTTCCAAAGTCAGGAGATGTGAGTTCGGATTTGAGATTGATTCCGAGACTGGCCGCGAACCAGAACTCACGCACCCGGTTGTGTGGCCGGTCGTTCCCAATCACGCCCGGGTTATAGGTGATCGTGTCGCGCATTCCCTGCGTGTCGATGCCTGCGATGACCTGGGTGCCAAGATCTTCATGGGTTTGAAATCCGTCGCCATTCGGCAATGCGCCGCTCTGCATCACCGATGGCTTGTAATCGGCGGCAGCGCCTGAGTCTGCGAACGACTGAATCACGCAGCGGTGAGGCGTTTGAAGCACGAAGCAGTTGTAAAGGGTGTGAGCCGCCGGATCGGCAATCTGAATTACATTCATTCGTGACTGTACTTTGCCATCCTTGGGCACAAGCCACCATCGTTCTTCAAATATGCGACCGGCACGGTCGCGCGCAACCTGGCGCTGGTTCACAACGGTGTAGGTTCCACCATCAAGCAGCGCCCGTATCCATTGCGTATGCACGATCGCGGTGAACGGGGCATTAGGAATCGGCGGAATGTAGATGCTTTGAAGCACCTGATCAACGCCACCATCCTGCATAATGACCGTAGAGTTGCCGCCGGAGTTTTCACTCTGCGTCGGCTGGCCGCGAAGGGCTGGCGCAAGAGAGGTGATAAGAAGGAGTGCGCCAAGTGCTCGCATCGGTACCTCCATCCATTTGCGCTTACTATAGCACCGAACAGGACTCGAAGGCCCCCGATTCCAGCCTTACCAAGCCGCTTCGATCCGGAATGATTCAAGGCCCCGGGCTTCACTTTCTGCCAGCGTGTGTTCAATCACGCGATCGACGCGGCTGCCGCGCGGGCCGCTGCGAAGACTTGCGCGCAGTTCGTCGAGATCGGCTGCCTCTCCCGCAGCCAGAACCTCAACATCACCATCCTCGGTGTTGCGAACCCAGCCGTGCAGGCCCAGCTCACTGGCCTCGCGTTGCACAAACCAGCGGAAGCCAACCCCCTGCACCCGCCCCTGAACAACAAAATGAAGAACCAAGCCCGACCTCGCTTCGTGATGTGTCGCCCAATCTGCCGCGGGAAGCTTACGCGGCTAGAGTTTATGCGCCCCCCTCCAGCATCGCACGCGGCCGGGGAAGTTGCTGGAAGTATAACAAGGCGCGAATTTTACTTCGCAAAGCAAAACTGCGACGGTATCATAAACCCCAGCATGCGACTAAAAACCTGGGCCGGCAGCATTGCCTTATTAACAATACTGTTTGCGGCAACGGCTGCCCTCGCTGTGGGCGTGCAGCCTTCCGATCCGCAGCACCTTGGTCCGCTCATTGTCCGCGGATTGGGTACCGGCCCCGTCCCGCTAGGCGGGCAGTGGAGCTTTCACATCGGCGACCATCGCGATTGGGCTTCGCCTAATTACGACGACTCCGGCTGGAAGATCATAGACGTCGCCAGGCCATGGGGCGACCAGGCCTACTTCGCTTACTCTGGCTTTGCATGGTACCGGCACCGCATCGATTTTGGCGACGCGGATGAGGTCGCGATTTTTGTCCCCCAAGCGTCCGGCGTCTACGAACTCTTCTGGAATGGCGTGCGCGTCGGCGGATTTGGACCGCTTCCCGACACACCCAGCGTGTATACGGTTCCGTCGGCAGCATTTCAACTGTCCAGGCCTGGCAGCGGAATCATGGCCTTCCGCGTGTGGACTCACCCACTCGATACATCCAATCCCGGCAACATCCTGGGACTGGCGGCCACCCCTCTTGCGGTTAATCCTGAAACGGCTGCCAACCTTCTGCGCCTCGACGAATACACAACCATCCGAACGAACCTCGCAAGCTTTTCACTGATTCCGTTTTATGCCGGACTCAGCATTGTGGGCGCCATGGTATGGTTCCGCAACCGTAACCAGAAGCTCATTTTGTGGATGACCCTATATTGTCTATCGCTTCTCCTGTTCATCTCTCTCAACCCCGGTGCCACAGTGCGGGCTGTTTTTCAATTGAGCCCAATCTTTCTCTCATCGCCTTTTCACTCGCTCAATGATGTCGCGTTATGGTACCTGCTCATCCATCTGCTCGATCTCGATCGCAATCGCTGGCTTATGCGGCTGGCGCGCATCCTGGCCATCGTCTCTCTGCTCTCTGCTTTTTGCGATGATTGGGTCTTCTCCATCCTCTGGAGCAGCACCCATATTCCAGCTTTCCAGATTCTCGATGCCATTATGACTGCGGGATTTTCCATTCCAGAGCTCTTTCCCCTCTTGCTTGTCGGTCTGGCAATCGGCCGTGGGCGGCTGGGCTCAACACGCTGGCTCGTGGCCATTGCAGCCGCAGCCAATGAGATGTGGTTCGTAACCTGGCACACCGCAGATCAGGGATGCAGATTCACGCATGTGAATCTTGGTCTGAGGATGAATCTGCCCGCGTTCACTGTCTTCGGCGTTCCGATCCTCGCGCAGGAAATACTTTCCACTATCCTGATTCTCACAATTGTGCTCGCGGTGTATCGCTACATCCTGACTGAAGCTGCCCGCCAGCGCATTATTCGCGAAGAAATGAAAAGCGCGCAAGAGCTGCAACGGGTGCTTATTCCCGAGGCGCTGCCGCGCGTGCCCGGCTTTGCCATCACCAGCGCCTACCAGCCCGCCGCGGAGGTTGGTGGAGATTTCTTCCAGCTTGTTGCCGTCGACGACAATACCTCCATCCTGGTCTTGGGCGATGTGAGCGGAAAGGGGCTGAAGGCCGCCATGACGGTGTCGCTCATCATTGGAGCACTGCGCACGCTCACTGACCTGACATCGCAGCCCGACAAGATTCTTGAAATGCTGAACCGCCGAATGATGGGCCGGCTGCAACACGGCTTTGTCACCTGCCTTGTGATCAGGATCAGTTCTGACGGCGCATGCATCGCGGCAAGCGCCGGGCATCCGCCACCTTTTGTTGAAGATCATGAACTGTTGCTGGCTCCGGCCATGCCCCTGGGGCTCGATCCGGAAGCGAAATTCGAAAGCCTGCCCTTCGACCTGCGAGTTGGCGCACGCCTCACGGTCTACACCGATGGATTGCTTGAGGCGCGCAACAGCGAAGGAGAACTATTCGGCTTCAAACGCCTCGAGAAGCTGATTTCGCTGCGGCCCAACGCAAAAGAAGCCGTGGATGCCGCAATTGAATTCGGGCAGGACGACGACATCACCGTGCTTACCGTAAGCAGGCTCGGTGTGGGCCAGCGTTCGAGTACCTCTCTGCAGGCCCCGGAGCTGGAGCCGGTCTCGTGACTCACGCTTTCTCGATAACAACAAAGAGCAAGCTAGGGCAGCAGGCCGCGCACTAATTTGTTCGTCGTCAACCGCTCTATGCAAGCCTTTCAAAAGCCTTGAGAAAGTGAATCCTGCCCAATTGGGCATCGGTTCTCACTGTAGAATCGACGTTTCTGAAGTTGCGCTTATTGGCAGCGCTGACAATTTCAGAAAAGGCAGGAATTTAAAGCTGTAGCTGACGGTCACTTTTACCAGGCAGCCTTGACTGTTTGCCTGTGTGCACCCAGTAGTGGATCCGTCAGGGGTTTTGCCAGGCCACACATACGAATTCGTCGTATTTATCGTCACCTTGCTTGGGGATATTCCGCCGCTGGCCAGGCTTTGCACATAATTCTGAATATCGGTGGATGTGGCCGTGCACCCGTATGCCATCGTGAAGTTAGGTGGCGCAGATGTCGTGCAGTTTGTGGCTACGTTCTCACTCCAGGTGTTGCCGCGAACCATAGCGAAGCGGGTGCCCTCCTGCGCTGCGTAGCTCACAAAGTGGTAGGTGTACATTCCAATTCCGAACTCAAAAATGCCGAACATAAGAGTCATCAGAAGCAGCGCGGTCATAGCGAACTCCACCAGTTCGACGCCACTCTCTTCGCGCACCAGGCGGAGCAGCTTCTGCATGCGGATTCTATTCGTCATCGATCGCCCTTATTTATTCTTTTGCCCGGCTGCGAGCGCCTTTTTTGAAACCGCATTCCAATGTTCGAGCCGACAGCCCGAATCAGTCGCGAGCGCGTGGCTTACCAACCGTTTACAGACTAGCTGCCTCCGCTTCGCATCGACGCCGAACTGGAAAGCGACATTGACGAAGGAATTCCGGGCCAGGGGAACAGCGGCTTATATGTCGCAGTAACCGTTACATTCACTCGGTCTACCACGTTGAGGTTGTTCGGGCACGACGACGACTTCAGCGAAGTGGCGCAACTTGCACTGAATAGGGTTCCGTCCGCGCATTCGCAACCATAGGTAGGCGTTCCTACTGAAAGGCCGGGCACATCCGGCGCATCAAACTGCGCGGTGTCCTGCATGCCAGTGATATCCGTTGGGTTCTGAGCCCCGTACACCGCTGCGGCATGAACCGCGCCTGAGAGTTCTGTGGAAAGATAAAAGGCCCGGCCAAAATCGACAGCGCCAAACACCAGCACCAGAAAAATCGGCAGCAGCAGTGCCAGTTCCACAAGACTGGCCCCATGTTCGTCACGCAGCAGATGGAATGGATTTCGTTGTTTCATAAGCTACTCCGCAAGCGCAAATGTTCCCAGCGTATGGCCGCTGCCACCCCCAAGGTATCCTCCGGAACCGTTGATGACGAAGTTTTCGCTGGAATCAACCATGAGATCCATTACATCGACAGCCGTGTAGGATGCGCCGCTATTAATCGTAACGCCCGCACCACTGTTGAGGGTAAGCTGTGCATCGGGAAGATAGATGACCCCCTGAAAGTAAGACGATGAACCGGAGTCGATAGGCATCCCGGTGCTATTGGTGCTGGACTGCCAAACCAGCATGCCGGCGGTCGTGCCCGCTGTCGACGAGGTAGTGGTAGGCGCTGTAATCTGCGCCGTGCTACTGCTGTTTAACTGCAAGGTTCCGTTGGCGAAATACAATTCCACGCCCGTCCCGGACAGTGTGGCGCCGCTGTTGACGTTGATGGAACCATTCATGTAGTAGAGGCCGGGGGCAAGGGTAACAGAGACGTTTGAGTTCAGATTGATGCCGTTGGGGTAGTAACCCGGTTGCAAAGTTGCACTGCTATTTGGCGTGGTGTTGTTGTAGGTTGAGGAATTGGCGGGTTGGGTGGGCGCCGTCAGCGACGCCAGCGGATCGTTTTGGGCCGTTGTGGTATGCGTCGGTTGGGTCTCTGAGCTTCCTAGTGTCCATGTGCAATTGTTGTTACAGTTGTTGGGACTCCACGTTCCGTAATAGAGGAAATCCGAGGCTGTCACACTGTCGCCGTTGTTGGTCTGAAGGTTGCCGTTGTCGTACATGCCGCAATTGTTCAAGGTGAAAGTGCCGTCGGAGCTATTGAATTCGAGGGATTTCGTGTAAACGCAATTGCCGCCGCTGTTCGTGGTATCGATGTATGAATCACCAGCTTCCGCACGCGCCACCAGATTCATCTTTGGAAATCCAAACAGAACGCCAAAGAACAACGGCTGGGGCGCAGTAAGCACCACCTCAGCCATGTGCACGTTGCCGTTGTTCGGATCGTTCGATCCAAGTACGCAGGGAGCCACATTAATAATCATGGCCAATCCCGACGTGTTGGTGATTGAGCAATTCGACGTCGGACTGATAGTAGAGGTGGTAAGGCCGTCTTCTTTAAGGGCCTGCGCCGCCGCCGTCTTCATGTTTGCGCAAACCGTGTTGCCGCAGTTGCCAAGCTCGAGACCTGCCGCGATCGCCGCTGAATCTGCCGCAGTCTGCAACTGGCTCTGTTTATAGTGGACGTAAGCAATGTCAATCCCCAGCGCCATCGCGCCCATGAGGGCGGAAAAGCATACCGCGGCCAACACCAGCGCCTGCCCGCTTTCGTCGTCCAATATTCCAAAAGCGCGCTTCTTCAGATTGCGAAGTCGTTCGCCGTTCCACTCCTTGGCGGGAACCATGCCCGTTTCGTCGTTTTTGAACATGCTGTCGAGCCCCTACTGCTCATCATCGGTATTTCTCAACAGATCGCTGCCGGTTTGCATCGCGTTTCCTCAATCCGAAGCCCTAGTTTGCCGTGCGTGTCTCAGGGAGAGATGTGCTTCACGTCACTCCACAGTTACTCAGGTAATCATCGGCTCTAAGTGCTCTGCTGGCATCTCTTAGTGCAAATCAGTGATGAAAAAACTAGAGAATCCCAACAAAACTCGATATCCAGATTGGAATCGGACCTCGGCTGTCGTCTTTCAAATCCGATCCTACCCTTGAAGCTATAGGTTACGAATAGCACTATCGGGCTAGTTTTATAGGTTACTTGCGTAGATCCTGCGGTCTCGGGTCCGGTTGACCGCACCAAGCCGGATCGAGCCAAGACCGAAAAGGGTAAACTGGGAGCCGATGGTCTTCGTTCTCGACAACTACGATTCGTTTACCTACAACCTGGTGCAGTACCTGGGCGAACTGGGCGCTGAGATTGAAGTGCGCCGCAACGACGAGATTACGCCGGAACAGGTTGAGGCCATGAAGCCTGAGCGGATTCTGCTTTCGCCCGGGCCCTGCACCCCGGGTGAAGCCGGCATCCTGGTGCCTCTGATCAGGTACATGGCCGGCAAGGTCCCGATCCTGGGCGTTTGTCTCGGCCACCAGGCCATTGGGGAGGCGTTTGGCGGCGACGTAGTGCGGGCCGCTACTCTCATGCATGGCAAAACTAGTGCTGTGGAACACGACGGTAAGGGAGTTTTTGCCGGATTGCCCAGCCCGCTGACCTGCACGCGCTATCACTCGCTGATTGTGGCTGAGAAGTCGTTGCCCGCGGAGCTTGAAGTGACGGCGCGAACTAAAGAAGGAATAGGGGAAGGGAACGGCAATAGTTCGGTGATTATGGGGCTGCGCCACCGCACCCTGCCGATTGAGGGAGTGCAATTCCACCCTGAAAGCGTGCTGACAGAAGGCGGTCATGAGATGATCCGCAACTTCCTTAATATGTGACTGGAAAAGTAAGGCCAATGCAGCGTCCCCGGAAGTTAAAGCCAAAGCGAGCGAGACGAATCTGGACGATGGCTTCCGGCGTTGCTTCGTTTATTGCATTGTTTGGCGCGAGCTATTTGAGTGCCCAGGCGGCACAGGAACAACAACCGTCCGCAACATCGCCTCCTGCGGCGAGCGCACTCGAGGCCGGCTCCTCATCGGCAGGGCCCATCGCAATTGTCATAGTCAATGGCCCTGACGCCAGCGCCAATCCGACTGTGACTGGAGCGCTTGAAATCAGCAACGGCAAGGCCATGATTGTCGCTAGCGGCAGCATAACGGCGGGCGACCGCACTACGACGGTGGTTTTGCCTCATCGCGGCACCTTGCGCGTATGCGCTTCAACCACCGTTAAGCTGGCGGCAGACTCCAGCGTGCCGGCTACCGGCGCGCCGGGGTTGCTGATGGCTATCGATCACGGCGCGCTCGAAACCAGCTACGCAGCCGGGCAGAACGCAGACATTATCCTCACGCCGCATTTCCGCATTCTGGTAGGCGGACCGGGCGCGTCGGAGTTGAGGGTGAGATTGGGCGACGACGGTGATACATGCGTGGACAACGCGGGTGCGAATGCGCCCTACGTGGTGGTGACCAGCCTATTTGAAAGCGGATTGTATCGTGTGCAGCCTGGCCAGAGAGTTATGTTCCAGCAAGGCAGCCTGGGCCAGATGGTCGATAACGAGAAAGAGCCGTGCGGCTGCCCTCCGCCGCCAACAGCCAGTGGAAACGAGTTCCCGCTGGCCCAGAGCGAAGGCCTTGCGCCCACGCCTGCAATCGCCGCCACGCCGCCGCAGCCCGCAAACATCTCACCGGCGATAACCGTGCCGTTGGTCCACAACAGTTCTGAAGCCGCGCAGCAAACCACAACTGTTCCTCCGCCGGCGCAACAGGCCGGCAGCGGTACTGCTCCAGCTACGCCAACGCCAACTACGAAGAAGAAGCCGGGATTCTTCACGCGCGTCGGGAAATTCTTCAAGAAGATCTTCGGCGCGGAGTGAGCTCGCTAGGGGATTAGGTCATGTACTTCGCAAGGAACGCGGCGAATCACCCTGCCTGGCTTCTCAAGTTGATACATATAGCTGCATTGCAGCGCTGAGTTCCCCGTAGTTGCGCCCTGATACACGTACACAGTCTTATCTCCCGGCTGGTACACCAGCAGCGAGCTGGTTTCATTTACGCCGGTGAGTTGAAATTCAACGTCGCCGCCGGAGCCGTTGCTCGACGCGTTTACGTTTCGGCCACTCCCAAGCCAAAACCCCAGCGCAAGCACTCCCACCAGCGCCATGCAGTTTTTCGTCCATGCCAATGCTTTGTTCACGGTTCCCCCTATCTCCCACGTGTTGCTCAATCGACGCAGGAAGCCTGTAAGGCGCTCCTTTGTCCGGCTAATAATCGAGGGAACCCGGGCTCTCGTCATGCCGTATGGAACTGAACCGGCGCTTCCCAGCCTTTGCCGGGCAGAGGTCAATCATGAAGCATCCTGCCGCTGCACCCGAGCAACACCAGGCCGGAACTCGCAGCGCCATCACATTCTGGCCGGGACTTGTTGTGGTACTCGGCACACTTCTCACCGCCATGGGCGCGGTCATCGCCATCGTTCATCCGGCCATGCTCGCCTCTCCGCACGATGAAATAAACGAAGCCGTCCGCATTTATGCGGGTTACATGGCCGCCCGCAACATCGGCCTGGCTTTCGCGCTCATCGCGTTGTTAAGTCTTGGCGCCAAACGCGCGCTCAGCAATTTACTGGTGCTCGTAGGCTTCATCCAATTTCTCGACGCAATCATGGATGTAGTCGAGTCTCGATGGACCGTAGCCCCCGGAGTTTTGATTATTGGCATTGTTTTTCTGCTGACATCGTTGAAGCTTAGCGACGGGGTTCCGTTCTGGAAACGCGCCGCCTGGGCTCGGGAGTAAGCAGGGAAGCGTTACTGCACCTGGAAATTCAAGGTGGTTGAATCGCGAGTCTTCATCGAGCCATCTTTGATGTTGATGGTGAGGCTATGCGCGCCCGGAGCCATTTGCAGGTTCGGTGAATTAACCGTAGCGGAATTCTGCTGGTCGATGATCTTCACGCCGTGATCCCACACCTGGATGCGCGCCACGGTGAAAGGCTCGTTGGTGGTGATGGCTAGCGCAACAGGATTCGAAACTTGCGCGCCTTCAGCCGGAGCAGTGACTTGGATGCTCGGTCCCGAAGCCTGCGGCGCTGCGGATGTCGGGTTGCTTTCCGCGGGTACGGCATTACCCACGGCGGGCGCACTTGCCGCGTCAGAAGGCGCGGCAGCGAGATTGGTGGGGAGCTTTCCGGGGGTCGATTCCCCTCCGATGGATAGCGTGGCGGCACGCGAAAGGTGATTGAGAATGTGCGACTTTCCCACCATCTGCACATAGACCTTGTAGGTTCCAGGCACCAGGCCAAGGCTTGCCGAATCAACGGTCGCGCCGCCAACGGGAACAGAACCGGCGTCCATCAGGTGCTTGCCGTCGACCGAGAGATAGACCTCGTAATGGTCCACCGTCTCTTCTGACCCATGGTGGTTGAATGATGGCACCGGCTTGATAACTGTGCCTGTGACCTCCGCACTAACCGACCCGCAGTTGTCGACGCCTGTTTCAACTTCAGTGCCTTCTTCGTAGTCATTCCATGTTGCCACTTGAAGCAGGGGAAGGTTTGATGGTGCCGAAGACAGATACTTCGTCACGGCATCGAGCGATCGAACAAAGGTCAACCCGCAGGCCTGATCTATGGCGCGGCCCTCGCCCCATGCAGCCAGGTGGTCGTCAAAACCCTTGAAGAACGATCCCGAAAGCAAAAGCCGTGGATTTGCCGCGACCGACGCATAGAACGAATCGAGCTTACTCAGCTCATCGGCGCTTGAGACCTCCTGGTTATGCGGAAGTCCGCCAAACCAGAAAAAGCCGCCCACAGTGCCTGAAGCACTGTTCGGATCATTGAGCACGAACAGCGGATTCCCCGGGGCCTGCGCCTCGGCTTTCGTCCAGTCGATATCCCCGTTGTCGAACACATACACCACCGGCCGGCCGTTGATCCTCAGATAGTTTTGAAGGCTGAAGAAGTGACTCTGGGCAAAGGCCATGTCGTTCATCAGTTTGCTCCACTGGTCGCGTGATGAATGAATCTTGTTGAGATGGTTTTCGCTGACAGAGAACAGAAAGTTGGGAAACTTGGGCATCTCGCGCGCCATGGCCAGCGTGCCTGCGGCGTCGGCGCCTTCGGTGTTCGCTTCGGCTACCAGCACGCCATCGTAGCCGCGCGACATCATGTCCTCAATGGTCCGGTCGATCTGGGCCGGGTCCTCAGTTGAATATCCCACCCGCATGGGGTCGCGCTTATCGTGCGAGCCTTCGCAGGGAGATTCGGAACACTTCCACCAGGGCATCCAATGCGCAAGCACCACTCCGTTGTAGCCGGGCGGCAAGAGCTTCTTGAGCGAGACTTTGCTCACATTCCCTGGGGCCGCATTGCCATTGGCGGAAGAATTAAATGAGCCTGAGGCGCTGGTATTGTTGCCGGTCAACTGCGCCAGCGTAGTAATTGTGCCTTGTGCCGATGAGGGCGTTACAGCCAGCGAAAGCAGGAGAAGAGATAAGTGCAGCAACGATCGCGCGATTATCTGAGTAGTTCCAGGCATCCCTGTCGTTAGATGCCTTTCAGGCGCGAAGCGTATAGTGGCCGGCGCAAGGTCCTGCAAACGGAACAGTCCCCTAAAGTCGCGGAGCTCCCGCCCGTTCCGCCCCCGATATTTGTTCTCGTTCTGTCGCCGCCTCCTCGAACTTGCCAATACTCTCAAGAAAGCGCGCAAAGAACTCAAAACCTACTTCCAAATCCGGACGCAGTTGCGTCGCGTTTCTGTATGCTTGCTCAGCCTCTGAATTCCGCTTGAGAGTTCCGAGTAGGGTCGCCAGGTACAGGCTGGAGGTGTAATCCTCGGGGTCGACTTCAAGAGCTCGTCGAAAATGCTGCTCTGCTAGAACCGGCTCTTTCATTTTCTGACAGATGAGGCCAAGCAAACCATGGGAGCTTGCACGATTTGGATCGAGTTGAATTGCTCTCTCTAGCAGCTCGCG
>Ga0206798_1042_pt1 | contig 27573 bp, 26 predicted proteins | sample Alteio_BWOrgCont_66_FD_152893 | JGI IMG/M metagenome (GOLD analysis project Ga0206798, IMG submission 152893) | Enriched cells from forest soil in Barre Woods Harvard Forest LTER site, Petersham, Massachusetts, United States -... | ecosystem: Environmental > Terrestrial > Soil > Temperate forest >...
AAGCGGGTCAGTATGCTTATCGAGATCGTCGTCAGCGCAAACGTCAGTTCCGCGCACTATGGATCATTCGTATTAATGCCGGTGCTCGTCAATGCGGCATGTCTTATAGCCGTTTAATGGCTGGCTTGAAAGCAGCTAATATAGAAATTGATCGCAAAGTACTTTCCGATCTTGCGATTGTTGACCAAACTGCTTTTTCAGCAATTGCAGAAAAAGCTAAACTCGCGCTAGGTAACTAAATGAGAAAAGCCCTACTAGTAGTGCTTTTATTGGCTACGTCGGTCTGCTTTGCTGATAATACTTCAAGCAACTCCTCACTTCCCAGTGACCAAGAACCCGTTCAACAGTTCGTCACTGCAGACCCGATTCCTGTCTCCTCCACAGTTACTAGTACGACAATTACCAGTACCACTAGCGCCGCGCCAACACCTACCGTTTCACCCACTAATATGGTTCCTCCTGCGTTGACTGAAAACTCGCCTGTCGCTTTACCTTCTGCACCTATGCCCGAAAAAGCTCCCCCCTTGGCTGGTGATAAGAACAACCAAGCCAGTGCCAATAGCGACTTAAGCGGCGACCTCAACGAAAACGCCCTACTGACTTGCCAGCTTTCCGTAGCAAAAGCGTGTCCTCCAGCACAAGATGACACGCAATTCCAAACATTTCAAACCTGCTTAATCAAAGCTAAACCAAAGTTAGGGCCAGTCTGCAAACAATTTATTGCTTTAGCTAAAGGCGTTAATCTAGGCCCCGGTGATACTGTTGATTTGATTAAGACATATCCTCAAGCCAAGCTCACCTTGATCCATGTCACTTATTTTGGCGCTAATTATTCAGGTGTTTACTACACGTTAAATACCCAAGGCCAGTTACTTAACTTAGTTTCTGGACCACTGATGAACACAGTACACATCACGCAGGCGGTAGGCTATGACGCTATTGTTAAACGCTTTCCTCAGGTTGAACTATTTTCTGATGTAGTAGAGGAGCAGTTGCCCCAAGCACAACAAACGGAAAATGGCCAATTCCGTTTACTACTGCGCTACAAATTATACAATGGCTGCCATGCCTGCGCATTTGCTGGTTATGCCAATGTTGCCTATGACTTTTCTTCCGACGGTGTACTGCAACAGGCTAAGGCGATTTCATTAGAACCGCCATTGACTAACCATAATATTAATAATTAATGAAGCTAACGCGCCTCTAACAAAAACCTCGATTGCACACGACCGAGGTTTTTTTCTATCTATTCTTTACCCGTGTAACAAAGCAGTTTATCTGGACACCCTCCTCTACTAGAGACCTAATTAGCAGCTGCTTATGCTTAACAATTAATTAGCTATGGCGAACACCTTTCTTCTCCCTTTTCTTACCATCGCCAGCCTGCATTTTCTCGCTATGATCACCCCAGGCCCTGACTTTATTCTGGCAACTAAAAACGCCCTGCTCTACCCGCGGCGCCAAGCTGTTTACACCAGTCTCGGTATTGCTTTAGGCTTATCTATACATATTAGCTATTGTATTTTGGGGGTGGCGATTTTAATTGTAGAGTCCCATTGGCTATTTAATCTTATCAAATATTTAGGCGCTATCTACCTGATTTATATTGGCGTAACATCCTGGTTAAGTAACACTACCGCGCCTGCAAAAACAAAGACCTTAGCTCCAGAGGTACAGCCATTTGACTCCAGAAGGGAGCTTAGAAAACAAATAAGTGTGGCACCCAACATTATACCCGAAGGAGTTCAAGTTTCTGGCAAGGCGCCCGCGCAGACGAGCAGCGAGGCAAGTGGGCAACACAGCCAGAACTTGACTCTTTCGTCTGGAACGAATTTGGACGCCAGACGCGACCCCAAAGGGGTGAAATCCGGGAGGGATTTCATAAAAGGCGAGGGGTCTATAAAAATAATTACACCATGGCAAGCACTGTGCCAAGGCTTTTTGTGCAACTTGCTTAATCCAAAAGCAACCTTATTTCTGCTTGGATTATTCAGCTTGGTCGTCAAACCCGCGACTCCTATTTGGCAGCAACTAATTTACGGCATATGGATGGTATCAACGACTTTCATCTGGTTTGCTACCATCGCCTGCCTAATTACCCATCCCCAGGCACGCAGCAAAATAGCGCAGATCCAGCATACCGCTCTACGCGTAGTTAGCGTATTTTTTGTTATCATGGGTGTATCATTAATTTTCTTTACTACTTAATAGGGTCTATTGACAATTCTACTATACTGGGCGTAACTGGTTGATTTTCTGTGCTCCGTTGCTCACATACGCCTGAGTATGCTCCGCTACGGTGCTCTAAAATCAACCAGTTCCACCTCAGCCTAGCGAACTGTCAATAGACCCTAAAAGGATTGCGATGCGCTTAACACGTATATATAGCGATGAACCACTGTCCTCTGGACAGGAGCTGTTATTAGGGGTAACCGCCAGTAATCACTTACTCCATGTGGTGCGCCTCCAAGTCAGTATGCCCTTAGTGTTATTTGACGCCCACGGTAATGAGTTTAATGCGCAACTGATCGGTAAACAAAAAGCTCACGCTCGCGTCAAAGTAAGCGATTCTACACAAGCGGATAATCTAGAATCACCCTTATATTTACACCTGGGGCAAGCTATTTCTCGCAGTCAAGCCATGGATTACAGCTTACAAAAATCAGTAGAGCTTGGCGTGAATCGCATTACTCCCCTACTTACTGCTTTCAACAGCGACAAATGGAAAGCTGCTCATTTAGAGGGATGCCTGCGTCACTGGCAGAGTATAGTAGTCAGCGCCTGTGAACAATCAGGTCGACGGCATATTCCCCAACTTGATCCGCCCCAAATACTGGCGCAGTGGTTGCTACAAACTCACAGCACCACCCGTTTGCTCTTGCACCCACGTGGCGCCACCCGCTTGAATACGCTAACATCCAGTCAAAACGTAACTTTATTAGTAGGAGCAGAAGGCGGTTTCAGCGATGAAGAAGTTAGCCAAGCCATTCAGGCGCAATTTACCCCTATCTGTCTGGGTCCACGCATTTTACGCACCGAAAGCGCAGCACCTGCTGCTATTGCTGTATTACAGTATGTCGCAGGAGACTTCTAAAAAAGAAGAAAGAGCGGCCAGCGATGCTGAGAAAAAGGAGTCATCATCGCTTGAATCTTTCGAAGAAATTTCTTCCGCCGAAATCGATAAAATATGCCCGTTTCCATCCGAGGGCTGGCCTGTTACTGAGATTATTAAGCATGGCTTGACTTATCAAGGACAGCTGCTGGTATAATGCCACCATTGCCAATCACTTCCCTCTACTCTAATGCCAATCACTTCCCTCTACTCTAACTTTAAGGATATCCTTGTGAAACAATTAACTATCGCTATTACTGCTATCGCTGCTGTCCTCCTGATAACTACACCTAGTTTTGCTGCTGACAACAACACCCTCAGCGACGGCCAAGTGCAGCAAGTAAAAACCGTAGTACACGATTATCTAGTCACCAATCCGCAAGTGCTGGTTGAAGCCTCACAAGCTTTGCAGCAACAAGAAACAAAAAAAATGCAAGACCAAGCACAAAAAGCTATCGTAACCAACGCCGATGGCTTATTTGGAGACCCTAACAGCCCGATGGCAGGCAACGCCAAAGGCAATATCACCATCATAGAATTTTTTGACTACCAATGCCCTCATTGCAAAGATATGAAGCCAAAGATTGAAGAAATAATCTCTACCAATAAGGATGTACGCATCGTTTATAAAGAACTGCCTATATTTGGCCAAAGTTCACGAGATGCTGCTGCTGCTGCCTTAGCGGCCAATAAACAGGGTGCTGAGCAGTATTTGAAGTTACACAACGCGCTGCTTATTGCTCCTAATCCTTTGGATCAAGAAAAAATTATGAAAATTGCCAAAGATATTGCCAAAGATGTTGGTTTAGATACTAACCGGCTTGCAACGGATATGAAAGACGCTACTATCCAAAAACAAATTGATGATAATTTACAATTAGCGCAGGCGTTGAACTTAGTAGGCACACCTACTTTTGTAATCAGCAAATGGCAAGTAGGTAGCAAAGCCAACAATGTGTCCAAAGCCGCTTTTGTTCCCGGTGTGCCGACGCGTACAGAACTACAGACGCTAGTGGATAACGCTAAAAAACAATAACGCAGTAAATTTTTACCATCTAGCGTTGTTACACTGCCATTCTTAAGTTAATAGGCTCTTCTTGTCTGAGGGTAAAAGTTATTTTTTACCCTCACGCAATACAAACCATTAATCTCTCTAGGGTCTGCTTTTACACAACTAAGATACACAGCTAACTAAGTGCATCGCACACCTCTTTCCTGATGACCACTTCCTCCCCTGCTATACTGCCCACTTTAATTGTTGCCATTTCCTCTCGTACCTTATTTGACCTGCAGCAAAGTAACGATGTGTATGAACAGCAAGGTGTTGCCGCTTACGCACGCTACCAAATCGAACATGAAAATGAAATCTTAGAACCGGGGATCGCTTTTCCTTTGGTACAAAAACTCCTTAATCTGAATCAAAATAACGCTGAACCTTTAGTTGAAATTATCTTATTGTCACGCAACAGTGCAGATACCGGCTTGCGTATTTTCAATAGTATTGAACACTATAAGCTTACTATTACCCGCGCTGTATTTACACGTGGTGAGAGTCCTTATCCGTATGTAGGTGCGTTTGGTGCTCACCTGTTTTTGTCTGCTAACCCCATTGATGTACGCAATGCGCTGAATGCTGGCTGCGGCGCTGCCACCTTGCTCGCAACCAACAGTACCGCAACTAATAATACGCCGCAGCATGAGTTACGAATTGCTTTCGACGGCGATGCCGTCTTGTTTTCTGATGAAGCTGAGCGTGTCTACAAAGAACGTGGTCTAAGTGGCTTCGCTGCAAGTGAAAAACAAGCGGCGCATCAACCCTTGATGGGAGGACCCTTTAAACCATTCTTGCAAGCGCTGCATAATTTACAGCAGACCTTTCCAATTGATCAGTGCCCTATTCGTACGGCATTAGTAACAGCACGCTCGGCACCCGCACACGAGCGGGTTATTCGCACCTTACGCGCTTGGAATATTCGTATTGATGAAGCGTTATTCTTAGGAGGATTACCTAAAGGTGAGTTTCTACGGGCTTTTAATGCTGATATTTTCTTTGATGATCAACAAGGGCACTGCGACTCTGTCAAAGAACATGTCACTACTGGCCATGTCCCCCATGGCGTAAGGAATGAATAAAATTAGTAGAAACTAGGGTCTGTTGACAATTCGCTAGGCCACAGCAAGAAAGCGTTAATTTTTTGAGCACCGCAGCGCAGTTTACATAGAAGTAAATGAGCAGCGCAGACAAAATATCAGGATTGATATTTTGGACGCTCCAGCGGGTCAAAGACCTGAGGGAGGGATGTCCCGAATCAAAATCGGCGCTTTATTGCAAGGCATAGTAGAAAATGTCAACAGACCCTAGCTGAGCAGTTTTTTTAAGTCTTGCCACGCCTTCGCCTTATTGGCCGGATCGCGTAGCAGATCGGCGGGGTGATAGGTGACCAATAATTGCCGCTTGTCCGCTAATACATACAGGTTTTTTTCGCGCAAACTATCTAGGCTCTCCTGAGATTGCAAAGCTTGCTGCGCTAAGCCGGTCCCCATCAGCAATAATCGCTGCATGGTAGGCACTGCGCTACTCGTTATTTCATAAGTACGCTTGAGCTTAATAGCAGATAGCATCTTATCCAGTAAGCTATATACTGCAGTGGAATGCCTAACTCCTTCTAGCCCCAGTACTGCTGTAGGGTTAGCTGCTTCATCAACTAACATATAAGCTATGAAGCATTCTTGATAATTAGCAGCTGTGTTGCTCGCTAAAGCAGCAGATTGACGCCAGGTTTGTATACCCATAGCATGAAGATAATCAGTGGCGTTATTCATATTCTAGCAGGTCGTCTTTGGAGATAATGCCTATATATAGCCTTGTCTAAATCTAAGTGGGCAAGGCTATGAACCACTTATTGCTATCAGTATACAATTTCACTATAGTGTTAGCTCACATTATTTTGAGGGAATTTATGGGTAAAGCGAACACCACACTGCAATGGAATAATCAAACCTTAACCCTGCCTAGCTACGAGGCAACCTTAGGCTCACCTGTAGTGGATGTCAGCACATTACAACAACAAGGCTTGCTTACTTACGACCCTGGTTTTCAGTCCACCGCTGCCTGTAAATCCACCATTACCTATATTGATGGCGACCAAGGTATTTTACTGCACCGGGGTTATCCTATTGATCAATTAGCGGCAAAACATGACTTTCTTGATGTTGCTTATCTATTATTAAACACAGATTTACCGAGCGCCACAGAAAAACAAGTTTTTGCAAAAAACATCGATAGTGACATGGCCATCAGCCCGCAATTAATAGCAGTGATTGGGAGTTTTGCCAAAGATGCACACCCGATGGGGATGTTAATTGCATCTATGGCCAGTATAGCTGCTTACTACACAGCCAAATCCTCTGATCCCGAAAACCGCCGTACAGCCACTTATCATTTAATGGCGCAGATGCCAATTGCCTCTGCTATGTGCTATCGCCACTTACAAGGTAGCAGCGCCATACTTCCTGATACATCGCTGGACTATGTGAGCAATTTTCTACATATGCTGTTTGGTAACGATAATAAGCATAGTCCTGACGTACAAGCTGTATTAATACGCGCTATGGATAAAATTCTAATTTTGCACGCCGATCATGAGCAAAATGCCTCTACTTCAACCATGCGTGTGGTGGGTTCAACCGGGGCTAATCCGTATGCTGCAGTTACTGCTAGCATCGCAGCCTTATGGGGGCCTGCGCACGGTGGTGCTAATGAAGCCTGCTTAAAAATGCTGCAAGAGATGCAAGATGTTTCAAAAATCGACAGCTACATCAAGCGGGCTAAAGACAAAAACGATCCCTTCCGTTTAATGGGCTTTGGCCATCGCGTCTACAAAAACTATGACCCACGAGCAACTGTGATGCGGCAAATCTGCCACGAAGTACTAGACGCCTTAGGGTTACATAACGACCCGCTGTTTAAACTTGCTATTTCGCTGGAGAAAATTGCTTTAGAAGACCCTTATTTTATCGAGCGCAAACTCTACCCGAATGTGGATTTTTACTCTGGTGTCACTTTAAACGCACTCGGCATCCCTACTAATTTATTCACCGTGATCTTTGCGCTTGCTAGAACAGTGGGTTGGCTGGCGCATTGGCGAGAAATGCGGGATGATCCTGACTTTCGCATTGCTCGACCACGGCAGCTATACCTAGGAGAAACTCAGCGCAACTGTTAATGAAATAGGCTTTACTGCAAAAAATACTCATTGCGCTAGCCAAAGCGCCCCATTTTTAGTATAATACCAATATTAAGGTATTATTAGGGTAACATGAAGAGGCGCCAGTAAGTCCAAACTTAAGAGTTGAGTGCCGCTTAGTCCCCCTTTACCAATATTAGAGGTTATCATGGGTAACGATACCACATTTTTCCCCTCAGAGTTCTCCCCCCCAGGGTTCTCCCCCGACGACATAGCCTTAGACTACCTAGAAGGTGGAGGCACGTCTGCTCGAAAAAATCCTGCAGACAACAACTCTGCTGATACAGCCCAGTTATCTGCAGAAGAAATCGTAGACGTTTTAGTGGCTGCGCTGAGGGGCTCCGACGACGAAAAATTTGCAGCGTTGTGGGCAACATACGCAGAACGAGTGCTTGAGCCAAAAACAGGCATACTATTCACATTAAATTTCAAGATGCAGGAGCAACTAGCTTCCACTACCGACCAAGATAACATTGCTGCAACTGAAGATGTTGTTGCAACTGTAGATGCAGAGTTACTGGAGCTGGCTAAAAAAATCGAGTATGAACTAAAAATAAAGAGGCGACGTGATAAAGTATACGCGTATTGCGGCTATTCTATGCTTCTGGTAGTAGGCACCTTTGCCACCTCCTTCAGTGCTCAAAAAGCTCTATCAAATGATGATGTTATTAGCTTTCTTGCAACACTGGATCCGGCAAGTATTGTAATAACATGTTGTGCTGCTATATACCTTTACAAGACCGGGAAAAGTGTTTTGGCTGCTATGCGCTCCGCCTCAGAGTCGGATAAAGCGGCTATGCAGACAGAAGTGCAAATCCCCACAGTTATCTTGCAAAGTGAGAAAAATGCTGCCATTTTGAACAACGGGGCAATGCTGTTATATTATGCCTTCAGTACCATTACCTCTCAACCAATAGTTTTGACTGCTGTTCTTAATGTTGCCTTTCACGTTACAGCCGCCAGTGGTTTTTTTATGACCGCGGTCATAGATATTGGGCTTTCTTATTATACACTTTATCAAACTCGCAAAGCTCTTGAGCATCAAGATGATAAGATAGCAAGCAAACAAGAAGAGATCAGGAAACTTAGGCCAACCGGCCAGCCAGAAGCTCTAGCAAGAGCTGAAAAAGAATTATTTGTTCTACAAAAAGAACGTATCTATCTGGATTCTAAAAGAAGAAAATTAGAAAAAAGGATTATAATTGGTATAGTTGCTGTTCTTTTTATTGCTAGCTGGGCCTTTGTGCCAGCAATTCCGCTCCTTGCTACAGCAGTTTTCGTAGTGGCAAACACAACTATCGGCCTTACTACAGTAGCAACAATATTAGGAATAACAGCATGGGTAGGATCAATGCTGGGAAATTTCTATACTGGATGGCGCGAAAATAAACGCTGTGTAGCTGACGTTAAAAATCTTGAAGTCCTATTTAAGGTTACAAGACAAGAAAGCCAGGAAGAACGCCATAATCTTAAAAGCCACGAGCTACTTCAACCCCTTATGCCTCCTGGAGCGGGAAAGGAATACACGCAAGAAGCAGCACTGGCAGAAAAACTATTTGACGCACGGACTGTGCCTTCTAGCAAAGCTCAATACGACTTAGAGAGAACAAATCTACCTCAGGAAACGCTATTTGATCTAGAGGCTGTGCCCCTAAACCCTCTTCAAGCACTGCTGGCTCCTGAAAAGGAAGCAAACTCCACACTTAAAGAAGAGGAAACGTTATTTGGCACTACTAGCAAAAATCAGAACAAACTAGTAGAAGAGGTTCCTCAAGATGTGATCCCCACAAAAGAGAAAACTCCAGCGCAGAAAAAGGAGTTATCTCAAAATATTGCGGGTTTCTTTGATCATTCCCCAGCAACAACGCCTGCTATATCAACAAAAACAACAAAAGGGGCCCCTCAAAGAAAGTCTCTACCACCTGAAATATCAGACGCTCAACTTGCAGCAGGGTTCGCAGCAAGAATAGGGGGTTAGCCACGGACGAATAGCATAGTGACCAGGCAAAAAGGTCATATTTCTATCTCAAACTTTGACTTTGCGGCGACCTCTTCTTCTATCGTCATCGTAAGCCGCTGTCTTTGCGCGCGGCGACTCAGAAAAATAAACAGACTTAGCCACAAAAGCCTCGCAAACCTTTTTAAATCAAAACAGCTACATTTTTATTTCGCGGTGGCAACGATAAGATGGCTACTAAACTCACCATCGCCATCACTATTAAATAATAAGCAGGCGCAATAGCACCAAACTGTTTGCTAAGCAAACTGACAATTAAAGGCGCGGTGCCGCCGAAAATAGCCATCCCTACATTGTAAGAAAATGCAATTCCTGAATAGCGCACCTCTGCCGGACAGTTTTCTACTACCGTAGTCAGGCTATTACCCTGATCACCTGAGCTAATAATAGTTGCTACACTCCAAGCAACGGCGATTAACAAAATTGCTTTAGTTTGCAGCAAATAAAAGCAAGGCAATGCCAGTAATATAATACTTAACACCGTAAACAGTAACATACGCTTGCGGCCTAAGCGGTCCCCAAGATAACCTGCTAACGGGACTAAAACCAACATCGCTATTAACAAGACACTTTGTAGTAATAATGCAATATGCGCTTTAATCCCTAAAAAATTTTCTAAGTAATTCGTCATATACCCAAAAAATACGTAATAAAAAGTGGCGCTCATACAGGTCAATCCTAAGATCCGTAATAACTGACGGGGTGATTTTGTTAGCGCAATTAAAAAAGGAGAGCGACTAAGGCGATTTTGTAATTTAAGTGCTGTATACGCCGGTGTTTCCTGCAGATGAAGTCGATAGTATAAGACCACTGAACCCATACTGCCTGCCAATAAAAACGGTAGACGCCAACCCCAACGGTCAAATACATCACTTGCTAAATAATTTTGCAGGAGCATCACTGCGAATGTGGCTAATAAAAACCCGATGTTAGCGCCTGTTGCTGCAAAGCTGGTGATAAATCCTCGATGCTTAGCAGGCGCTGACTCTGCTAAATAAACCATTACGCCGCTGTATTCGCCACCTACAGAAATGCCTTGAGCTATACGTAATAGGACAAATAAAATTGAAGATAAGATGCCAATGGTATGATAGGTCGGCAATAGGCCTACTAAAAAAGTTGTGCTGGTAATCAGCAAAATAGATAAACGCAAGGTATTAGCGCGACCCCGTGTATCGCCACGATGCCCAAAGAAAATGCCACCCAGCGGCCGACACAGAAAACCAACTGCAAAAACAGCGTAGGCAGCTATACTGGCTGTTAGTGGATCGTGGGTAGGGAAAAATTGCTGACCAATAACCGGAGCAAGAAAGATAAATATACCAAAATCAAACCACTCTAAAATATTGCCCGAACTCACCGCTACAATATCGCTTTTTTTCAGAAATCACCCTTTTCTTTATGAAGTGTCTGCTGCTTTGTATAGTACCTTCTCTTTAGCTGTTTTAGCTCTCTCGCGTAAGTTTACATCAATATATCTATCAGTAGTAGCCCCCGAGCTATGGCCTGCATCATCACGTACATGCTCTCGTGGGCGATGTTTAACATCTTCAGAGATACCAGTATGGCGTAACCAGTGGACGGTCGCTACACGTAAGATAGCGGCTTCGTGAGGCTGGCCTTTTTCTTCCAAGTAAGTGGCTGCCTGATCAAAGCAGGTCTGGACTAAGCGACGAATGGGGCGGGTGTGGGTAATAATTTTTTGCTGGTTATTACTATGCGAAATCAAGGGCGTTTTTTCACCGACTAGAGGATAGGGAGTCAATTGCAAATAACGCGTGCGGTAGATCTTTAGTGCTTCTAGCATTGCATGGCTTACAGCAATTTGTCTGGCTTTATTGCCTTTGCCTACGGTTTTAAACCACCAGTTATCATCGTTATCCTTGAAAAAATCACTCATCGTGGGCGTCCAACGCGTACTGGCAACTAATTCAGAGATACGCAAATACATCCCGTATAAGCAGGATAGAATAAATACTGTCCGTTCTTGTTTAGGATCCTGTTTGGCTTTTTCCGTAGCAAGCATTAATACGGTTTGCCATTGGTCATCCGACAACCGCCTGACGGTGGGTATGCTGGCTTCTTTACGAATAAATTTACTTTTTTGCCGAATTAGAACAATGGGATTAGTGGTTGTGGCTTCTTCCTGTAATAAATAGTTATAAAAACTTCCCAGTACAGCAAACATGACTTTCAGGGATTGCTGAGAAAACTGATAAGATTCTTTTTTTGATTTAACACCTGCTTTATGTTCCTGTTTACTGACATGCGCATCAAAGGGACACCACTCTGGATTAACTTGTTTTTGGCCGTTGACTCGCTTGAAACGCGCGACCGTCTTCAATCCTATCCAGCGTTTAGGAGGCTTTAAGCAAAACTCGATGAATGCTTCGATATCTTCACGCTTATGTTTGAGTAAGGATTGGTCGCGGATAAACCAACTCCACTGCAATAAACGTTCTACATCCCGACGATAAGCAACAAACGTATCAGCACTACCGCGGTAACTATAGAGAAAACTCAATATCCATTGATACTCTTTTGCTGCATACGACGGAATGAGGGTGTTTTGAAAACAGTGCGTAAGCCAAGAGAGAATAATAGCCTGCGGATTTTCCGCGCTATGAACCATTTTATACTGATCAATAACCTCTTCTAGGGTATCGAATACAGGTGTAGGAATATAATTTTTAGTAGCCATCAGTAAGAATCCATCATAAAGTCCAGTAATCGCATGTTACTAGCCTTTAAAATACTCAGCAACTTCAAACTATGCTAATCTAGTTTTGCTTATTTGTACTTCCTTGGCGAGCAGTTCTAATGAATATTAGTGTATTTGAAATTTTCAAGATTGGTATCGGCCCTTCCAGTTCGCATACAGTAGGACCGATGAAGGCCGCAGCCGAGTTTTTACAAAAAATAGCGGCTGCTCAGCAATTAAGTAAGGTTGCACGTGTGCAAGTAGATTTGTATGGTTCACTCGCATTAACTGGCAAAGGTCATGGTACGGATAAAGCCATAATCATGGGTTTACTCGGCGAATTGCCACATACGGTTGAGCCTGGTCTTATTGACACGACTCTGGCTAGTATCCGCGAACAACAACATATTCAACTGTTAAAAAAGCAGCGCATCAAATTCCACGCTGAAACAGATTTGCGCTTCTATCCGGATGAAGTACTACCTAAGCATACTAACGGCATGCGCATGAGTGTCTATGATGCTAATAATACTTTGCTTACCAGTGAAATTTATTATTCGCTTGGTGGCGGTTTTATCGTTACCGATGCACAATTTGGCCAAACACCTCACGACCAACAACCCTTCCCTTATTTATTTACTACTGCAGAAGAATTATTGCAACAATGCCGTCAGCACAACCTGACTATCGCTGAACTGATGCTAGCTAATGAAGCTACCTTAAGACCGGAAACTGCAACGCGACAAGGTTTGCTAGCGATTGCACAAACTATGCAAGAATGTATTAAAAAAGGCTGCGCTACCAGCGGCATTTTACCCGGCGGCTTAAACGTAATTCGCCGTGCTAACCCGCTTTACCAAAAGTTAATCGCCAAAGGCAAACCCAATAATCAACATCCTGAAGTCATGAATTGGCTGAACGTATTTGCTATGGCCGTCAACGAAGAAAACGCCGCTGGTGGACGGGTAGTGACGGCACCCACCAACGGTGCCGCAGGTATTATCCCCGCTATATTGCAGTACTATCTGGATTTTTGCCCACAGGCTAATGAAGACGGCGTAGTTACTTTACTATTAACAGCTGCTGCAATCGCTATCTTGTATAAACTAGGTGCTTCTATTTCTGGCGCTGAGGTCGGGTGTCAAGGTGAAGTGGGAGTAGCGTGTTCCATGGCAGCGGGGGCTCTCACCGCTACTTTAGGCGGCACATTATTGCAAATAGAAAACGCAGCAGAAATTGGCATGGAACATAATTTGGGCTTGCCTTGTGATCCCCCGAAAGGACTAGTGCAAATTCCCTGTATCGAACGTAACGCTATGGGAGCAGTGAAAGCTCTCAACGCAACGTATTTAGCTTTGGCAGAAAATGGGCAACACAAAATATCGCTGGACGCAGTGATTAACACCATGCGCCAGATTGGTGCTGATATGCGCACGATTTATAAGGAAACCTCTCAAGGCGGTTTGGCAGTTAATATCCCAGAATGTTAAAAATCTCCCCTTCCTAACCTTTCGCCGCAAGCGAGGAAAGTTTCGTAGGGTGGGCACGTTTTTTCTGCCCACGCATCAGGTGAACATAAAAAACGTGCCCACCCTACTTGCTTAACCATCATTGCAAACTGACGATGTTTTGCCATTCTGCAGAGGGAAAAAGGAACTAAAAAAGTCTATACAAGCTTAGCTAAGAAAATAACGGCTTGCTTAAGAAATCTTTTCATTTTCTTCTCAAAAGCCCGCATCCTGATGGTTGAAAACCCATGCGTAGGTTTTGGCAATTGTGGTATCCTTGCCCAGGATCTATTGACAATTCTAAAGCTCTGCAGAAAAGCAGCGGCTATAATGCGTGCCAAAATTAAAAACAACCACCATGCAAAAGCAACTTGATCAACTAGTATCTTCTGCACAGAATACTATTTCTACTGCTACCACAACTGCCGCCTTAGAACAAATACGCGTATCGCTATTTGGTAAAAAAGGCCAGCTAACTGAACTTCTCAAACATCTGAGCACCTTAACGGGAGAAGAACGCGCAGCTATGGGACAACTGGTTAATCATTCTAAACAAACCTTGCTAGCAGAAATTAAGCAACGCGATGCTCAATTAAAACAGGCACAGTTACAAGAAAGGTTAGAGCAAGAAACTATTGATGTTACTTTACCCGGTCGGCGTGTTGATACTATCGGCAGCTTGCATCCTGTCACCCGTCTATTAGAACGGATTGAAGATTTATTCCATTCCATCGGTTTCGCGGTGATTGAAGGGCCGGAGGTAGAAGACGATTATCATAACTTTGCCGCATTAAACTTTTCAGCAGACCACCCTGCACGTGCCATGCACGATACATTTTATTTTCCGGATGGTCGATTATTACGCACGCATACTTCACCCATGCAAATTCGTACTCTGAAGCAGCAGGCGCCGCCGCTGCGGATGATTACCCCGGGTCGTGTTTATCGCTGTGATTCGGATAACACCCACACACCGATGTTTCACCAAGTAGAAGGTTTAGTCGTCGATGAACATTGCACGTTTGCAGATTTAAAAGGCTTATTGCAAGATTTCTTCAATGCTTTGTTTGAGTGCGATTTGCAATTTCGTTTTCGCCCTTCTTATTTTCCTTTCACTGAGCCTTCTGCAGAATTGGATATTACGTGTGTACTATGCAGTGGCAAGGGCTGTCGTGTTTGTAAACAGACTGGTTGGCTAGAAGTACTAGGCTGTGGCATGGTTCATCCGAATGTGTTGACCATGTGTGGCGTTGATGCCGAACGCTTTACCGGTTTTGCTTTTGGCATGGGCGTTGATCGGCTCGCTATGTTGCGTTATGGCATTGATGATTTACGCACGTTTTTTGAGAATGACCTACGGTTTTTACGTCAGTTCTAAATCTATAATCTTTCCCGGTTGAGTTAGTTACTATGAAATTTTCTGAAAATTGGTTGCGCGAATGGATTAGTGATACTATACCCGATGGATTTCAAGTTGCTGGCAAGGCGCCCGCGCAGGTGAGCAGCGGAGCATATATGACATATGTGAGCAGCGAAGCAAGCGGGCAACACAGCCAGAACTTGAAAGACGATGGGTGTACATCAGTTGCTAATTGGCCTGAACTACTCACAGAGGTAGGTTTAGAAGTAGAAGGTCTCACTGCATTAAACGCCAATTTGCAGCACGTTTGTGTAGGCCAGGTATTGCATACTGAACGTCATCCGAATGCCAATCGTTTGAGCATCTGCCAAGTAAACATCGGTAACAGAGAAATGCTAACTATTGTCTGCGGTGCTAGCAATGTCCGTACTGGACTTCACGTTGTAGTTGCTAAAGTAGGCGCAATATTGCCTGGCGATTTCACCATTAAAGCAACAAAAATCCGCGGCATTGCTTCACAAGGTATGCTGTGCTCCAGTAAGGAATTAGGATTAGGTGAATTGAATGATGGCATTATGGAGCTACCCGCAGATGCCCCGGTGGGTAAGGATTTTAGTAATTATTTTGGCTTACCGGATCGTATTCTAAATATTAATCTTACGCCAAACCGTGGCGACTGCTTGAGTGTACTCGGCCTCATGCGAGAATTGTCGGCAATCACGCAAAAGCCTCTACTCCCTGCTGATAATATTACGTCCTTTCCAGAGCTCACTGCTGTTTGCCAAATGCCCGGCGTACTACAATCTGAAACAGCAGCACCTTCCAATAGCCTACCAGTCCAGGTCACGGCACCTAACGCCTGCCCACGTTACTTAGGTCGCATTGTGCGTAATATCTCGCTTGATGCTATCACTCCCTTATGGATGAAAGAACGTCTACGTCGCAGTGGTATGCGTAGTATTCACCCAGTAGTGGATGTGATGAACTATGTGATGCTAGAACTTGGGCAACCTCTGCACGCTTTTGATTTGCACACTCTTACCGGTGGTATTGAAGTGCGGCAAAGCCGAGCAGGTGAAACAGTTACTTTGTTAGATGTGAGAACTATTGACTTGCCCCAATCCGCCTTAGTGATTGCTGATCAAAAACAAATTTTAGCGTTAGCAGGAATTATGGGCGGACTGTCATCTGCGGTAACTACAGGCACACAATCTATTTTTATTGAAAGCGCTTTTTTCTCGCCTCACGCCATACGGCCAACCCTACGCGCCTTAAATCTACAAAGTGATGCCGCACATCGTTTTGAACGCGGCGTTGATCCTGCGTTAACACAACGCGCTTTACAGCGAGCAACTGCCTTGGTATTAGAAATCTGTGGAGGCCAGGCCGGTGAAGTGATTGAAGTCAGCTCACCCAATAACCTACCTCCCATACACACCATTAAGCTGCGCAGAACACGCATTACGCGAATACTGGGCATTACGCTGGATGACAATACTGTCGTCAATTTATTAGAGCGTTTAAACTTCCGCATAGAAACGCTTGCAGAAGGCTGGCAAGTCACTGTCCCTTCCTACCGCTTTGATATATCGATTGAGGTCGATTTGATTGAAGAAATCGCGCGCCTGTATGGGTACACCGCTATCCCTAGCCGTCAATTGCAGGCACCTTTAGTTATGCAGCCTGCGTCAGAGCACCAATTAACCACTAAACGTATCCGCCATTTTTTTGTTGATCGCGGTTATCAAGAAGCAATTAACTATAGTTTTATTGATGCACAACACGCTGCACTATTTCAGCCCACTGTCACGCCTCTAGCCCTGAAAAATCCTATTGCGGAACAGATGGCGGTTATGCGGACTAGCTTATGGCCGGGTTTGCTGCAAGCTGCTATTTCTAACTATAACCGCCAGCAAACGCATATTCGTTTGTTTGAAGTAGGTGTCTGCTTTCTAACTGAATCTACGCAATTGCAGCAAATGCCAAAACTCGCTGGCCTGCTCATGGGAGAGCGCACCGCAGAAAATTGGCATGCTCCCTTACGTCCCGTAGATTTTTTTGATCTCAAGGGCGACATTGAAAATCTCTTACAATTCACCGGCAAAACAGACTGGCAATTTAACGCAGCTTCTCACCCTGCATTGCATCCCGGTCGTTGTGCCGTAGTGCAAAAGGGTGAGCATATTTTGGGCTATTTGGGCGAGCTCCATCCTGAGTTACACCAGTATTTCGACTTGCCTACCACTGCTTACTTATTTGAATTAGCATTGCCTGAACTCATGAACCGGCAGTTACCCAACTACCACGCCCCCTCAAAATACCCGTCAATACGGCGAGACTTTTCTTGGGTATTACCTGAGCAAACTCCTTACCAACGCATTGCCGATTGTGTAAAATTACTAGCAGGTGATGCACTGCAAAACCTACACTTGTTTGATCTCTACCAAGGTCAGAATATTGAGGCTGGTACAAAAAGTATCGCCTTAGCACTGACCTTTCAACTACCTACACGCACACTAACGGATATAGAAATTGACCAGCTGGTTGAAAAGATTATCAATGGACTCCAGAAAATATTGGGAGCTAAACTAAGGGAATAGGGCTAATGACTACCATTACTAAAGCAGAGTTAACGGAGTATTTATTTGGCACCATTGGTCTCAACCGTCGAGAAGCGAAAGAGTTGATTGATTTATTCTTTGAGGAAATAACCCAGGCTTTAGAAAAAAGTGAAGTTATTAAACTAGCACATCTAGGACGTTTTTATAGCAAAGAAAAAACAGCGCGTATTGGGAGAAACCCTCGTACTAAACAAGAACACGTTATTAGTGCGCGGCGGGTGGCATTATTTAAAGCCAATGACAATCTAAAAGAAAAGATAGCGAAGTATGCCAAAACCCACCTCAAATCTGACTGACCACACTTCCCTACATATTCCTGAAAAGCTTTACTTTAGTATTGGTGAAGTGGCGGAATTAACTGCTATAAAGGCGCACGTATTGCGTTACTGGGAGCAAGAATTTTCTGCTTTGCAACCCATCAAGCGCCGCGGCAATCGGCGTTATTATCGTCGTGATGACATCGTATTGGTATTAAAGTTAAAAGCGTTACTCTATAAACAAGGCTTCACTATTGAAGGTGCAAAAGCGCAGCTAGCGCTAGCTCCTACTAACGCAACCACTCAGACATTGCCGCTGCTAGAGCAGCTCGAACAATTACTGCAGTTACTGCAAAGTAACGAATAGGTTACTGAAGCAGCTCTGCCGTCACCGTTATCGACAGCACCACCTAAAACAGGTTAAAATTTCTTTTCGAGTAAATAAAAAAACTAATCGGGGCGTAGCGCAGCTTGGTAGCGCACTTGCATGGGGTGCAAGGGGTCGCAGGTTCGAATCCTGCCGTCCCGACCAGTATTATTTTTACTCAATGAACCATTAGGATCTGTTTACAATTCTACTATGCCTTGCATAAACCGTGACTTTCTTGTGTGCTCCACTGCTCATTTACTCTCATGTAAACTGCGCTGCGGTACTCAGAAACCCACGGTTTCTGCAGCGGCCTAGCGAATTGTAAACAGATCCTATCTTAACTAATGCAAAGTTAGGGGGTGCATATGAAAGCAGATTTACCCACTATTTATACGGTGAACGAAGACGGCACTGAACAACGCCTGGAAACCCAGAAGCTGAGATTTGAATATAGCACTGGCATTAATGTAACAATTCAAACAGGATGGGACTCGCAGCAAATAGTGCTGCGTGGCTATCATGGCAAAGAGGAATATAAACCTACCGAACGAGCTGTAATATTGTGTATGCGTTCAGGAGGATGTAATCTAATAACAGTCTCTCCTCCTGAATTCACTTCTCCCTTTACGCGCTAAAGGCCCGCTTAAATGCAGTGCGTGAATAACCCTTGCTCCAAGGAAAACTAGTATGGATAAGCGTTTACTGGAAATTATTGCCTGCCCTTTATGCAAAGGAAAACTGCTCTATCAACAAAAAAATCAGCGCCTCATTTGCAAGATTGATAAACTTGCATTTGCTATTAAAGACGATATTCCCATTTTATTGGTTGATGAAGCGATAGCATTGAGCGAAGAGGAAATGCAAGATGGCGTTTAGGGTAGTGATTCCCGCTCGCTACCACTCTAGCCGTTTGCCCGGCAAAGTATTATTAGATATTGCTGGCAAACCCATGCTGCAACATGTCTATGAGCGTGCACTGGAAAGTGGCGCCGAAAGCGTAGTAATTGCTACGGATAATCTACAAGTAAAAACAATTGCCGAGCAGTTTGGTGCTCACTGTTGTATAACACAGGCCCACCACCAAAGTGGCACCAATCGCTTGACCGAAGTTGTTGCGCTGCAAGGTTATGCGCCTGATGATATCATTGTTAATGTACAAGCTGATGAACCCCTGATTCCCGCACTGTTGATCCGACAAGTAGCGGAGGATTTACTAGCAGAGCAGCAGGCGAAGGTAAGCAGCTTGTATAAACCACTGGGCTCTATGGATGACTTGTTCAATCCGAATAAAGTAAAGGTAGTACTTAATCAACAGGGTTATGCCCTTTATTTTAGCCGTGCTCCTCTGCCTTGGGATCGCGATCACTTCACTTTTCCTCCTAATAAAACGCAAGTCTTAACCAATTTGTATTGGATGCACATTGGTTTATATGCCTATCGCGCCAGTTTTTTACCTACCTACAGCCAGTGGGCAGCCTCGCCTCTGGAACAGATAGAAAAGTTAGAACAGCTAAGGGTACTTTGGTATGGAGAGAAAATACACATGACACTAGCGACACAAGCAGTGGCAGGAGATGTGAATACAGCCGAAGACCTGCAGGCATTAAGGCAGTTAATGACCCAACACTAGGGTCTGTTGACAATTCTACCTATACTGGGCGTAAAACGTGGATTTTTTGTGCTCCGTTCGTTGCTCACATACACTGATGTATGCTGCGCTACGGTACTCAAAAATCCACGTTTTCCCCCTCAGTCTAGCGAATTGTCAACAGACCCTAAAGAGCGCTATACAGAAAACTTCCGCTTGTTGTGGATAAAAGAAAGGGGCGCATTGAGTGCCCCTTGTGCCGCTAGAGCGGCTTAAGCGAAAGCGGGGGGGTCGTATTGCGGCGCGCGCGACCCCCCCTTCCGCTTAGTTGCGATTGCCGCTAAACACGCTCAATATACTGAGCAAGCTAACGAATAAGTTGAACAGTGCAATATATAAAGAGATTGTAGCCATGATGTAGTTACGCTCTCCCCCATTAATAATCTGGCTAGTATGAAATAAGATCAAACCAGAAGAAATCAGGGCAAAAGCACCAGACACTACTAACTGTAACATCGGGATATTAAAAATCGCCCCCCCTAACCCCGCCAAGAAAGCAACAGTAACCGCGGCAAATAAGAAGCCGCCCATGTAGCTAAAGTCTTTACGGGACATTAAAACATAAGCTGAAAGAGCTAAGAAAATGGTACCCGTTCCCCCTAATGCAGTGGCAATAATGTGACCACCGTTAGAGAAAGATCCCATTACATTACTCAATACGGGCCCCAAGGTATAGCCCATAAAACCAGTGAAAGCAAAAGTAGCTGCAATGCCCCAGGCACTGTTACGTAATTTAGTTACGAGAAACAATAAACCAAACATACCTACCAACATAACCACTACGCCGACTCGCGCGCCCGTAGCAACAGCAAATGCCGCTGTGGCTGCACTAAATAGCAACGTAAGGCTCAATAAAAAATAAGTGTTCCGCAACACGCTGTTGGTCGCTAACGCCGAGGGGCGCGCACGGATAACAACAGATTGATTATTAGAATTATCAAGATTCATGATCGTATATACCTCAAAATAATTAAAGAGTAACTAAACTACTTCTGCACTCATTATAGCACAGATTATAGCGTATGCTAATGCGTACTTATGCGTGCAAGTGGGCTTAAAATACAGTAAGCACGCTATAAAATAACTAGGGTCTGTTGACAATTCTTACTATGCTGAGTCCTCATCGTCACTCTCCTCCCCATCAGCCGCTGTGGTAGGAGCCGGAAGCAACTCCAGCAGCGCTTGTTGCAATAAATCAATCCCCGCGCCCGTGCTAGCTGATAACCAAACGTGGATGGGCTTGCCTTGATCGTCGCGGCCAATACGCGGCTTCTGCTCTGGCAGTAAATCTAACTTGTTAAAAACCAGTAGCTGCGGTACTTGATCGGCGCCAATCTGTTGCAATACATGCTGTACGTCTGCTTGATACTGCTCACGCGATGCACTATGCGTATCTATCACATGTAATAACAAGTCTGCTTGCAGGGTTTCTTCCAACGTTGCATGGAAGGCATTCACTAAATCGTGAGGCAAATCACGAATAAAACCCACGGTATCGGCTAAAATTAACGTACCACGTGCAGGTAAATGGATGCGCCGTAAGGTTGGGTCTAACGTCGCAAATAACTGATCAGCCACATAGACATCTGCGCGAGCAAGGCGGTTAAATAAAGTGGATTTACCCGCATTTGTATACCCTACCAAGGATACCGTCGGCGTTTGTGAGCGTTGGCGCGCACGTCTACCTAACTCACGCTGCTGCTGCACCTTATCCAAGCGCGCTCGAACATTTTTAATACGATTACGAATGAGTCGTTTATCGACCTCTAACTGCGTCTCCCCCGGCCCTCCACGCAACCCAATACCACCTTTTTGCCTCTCTAAATGCGTCCAGCCACGTACCAACTGGGTCGCAGCATATTGCAATTGTGCTAGCTCTACTTGTAATTTACCCTCAAAAGTACGCGCTCGTAAGGCAAAAATATGCAATATAAGCTCCGTACGATCAATGACCGCACATTGCAAAAGCTTGCCGAGATTACGTTTTTGGCTGGGAGATAAACGGCAATTAAACAACACCTGCTTCACTTGACGTTGTTTAACGAGTTGCGCTAGCTCTTCGACCTTACCACTCCCTATAAAATACTTAGCATCGGGTGTTTGGCGATTAACTTGTAAAGTTTCCACTATGACCGCACTTGCTGCCTTTGCCAATTCCACAAACTCCGCCAAATGCTCGACAACTTTGCTGTTGGTTGATGGAAGAACGGGTTGTACTAATAGGGTTTTAGCGGCTTTTGCGAGTGTAAGCACTGTCATGATTATAGACCCATTGGGTAGCTGATGTGGGTAGCTATTGCTGTATTGAATGATCAAAGCATATACCGAATAGAGAAGTATAGCGAGATCCGGCTTCGTTAATAGGTGGGTGACGCCCCCTGCCGAGAGAGGAAAGTTAGGTAGAGGGTAGTGATAAAAAACAGCAACGATATCGCCGGTAGCTATGCTACCATTCCCTCAACCAGGGTCTGTTACCTCCTCTCACCTCAGGCTAGCTTCTCATGACAAAAAAACCTTCTCTCGGTCGTGGCCTAAGCGAACTGCTTAGCACCTTACCCACCTCGCTGGGTACACAAACAAAAACTAACACCACAGTCTCTAACACCCCCTACACCTTGGCCATTGATTTACTGACCCCGGGCAAATACCAACCTAGACAAGATTTCAATCCTGATACCCTGCAAGAGCTAGCAGAATCGATTCGTGCTCAAGGCATACTGCAACCACTCTTGGTGCGCAAACAAGCAGATAACCGTTATGAAATTATTGCGGGTGAACGCCGCTGGCGTGCAGCGCAATTGGCACAATTACAAGAAGTGCCGGTATTTATTCGCGATATTTCTGATGAAGCTGCCACGGCTATGGGATTAATTGAGAATATCCAGCGCGAAGACTTAAATGCTATTGAGCAAGCTGTCGCCTTAAAACGTTTGGGTGAAGAATTTGCCATGACCCACGAAACTATTGCCAAAGCAGTAGGCAAATCACGAAGCACCATTAGCAATCTACTGCGCTTATTACAACTAACACCGGCAGTAAAGAAATTACTACAACAGGGTCAAATTGAGATGGGCCATGCGCGTGCTTTATTGCCCCTACCCACCGCAGAACAAACACAACTTGCCAACGCCGTGGTCACACGCAATCTATCAGTGCGGCAAACCGAGCAACTGGCAAGAAAAGCAGCAACACCTGCTAACAAAGCGAACAAACCTACGCTGGATACTAATATCACTCATTTGGAAAGGGAGCTGTCAGACAAATTAGGCGCAGCAGTACATATCCTTCACCGTCAAGGTAAAGGCAAATTGATAATTCATTATGCGGATTTAGAAGCGTTAGAAGGCGTCCTGGCACGCATTCGGTAAATTCAGCTTATGCCACCGTTAACCCATTTTGACCTACGTCCTTCCGTCTATTTAACAGTGATGGTGGCGGTGTCAGCCCTTGGTGGATTGGTCTGCTTAAGTTTATCTTCGGCACCGCTGTGGCTAATGGCTAGTGGCTTTGTCCTCTGTGTTCTAACAACGTGGCGAACGGCTGTCCGCCACACCTTGCTGTATAATCGCTGCGCGATTGTGCGCTGCATTCTAGAAGCTAATAATGAATGGTGTCTGTACCGACGCGATGGTAAACAACAGCGGGTACGCTTGCAAGGCACGAGTTGGCGCTCGCGCCATTTAATAGTATTAAATTTTTACTTACTCCTTCCCTCTACGGGCTGGCGCACTTATCTGTCTTCACACTCAACCACGGTGCTTATCTGCAAAGACTCCTTACCTCCCATTACCTTCCGCCGTCTGCAGATTCATCTCACCCTGTTAAAAGCAGATGCATTTACAAATATACCCGATGGATTTCAAGTTACTGGCAAGGCGCCCGCGCAGACGAGCCGCGGAGCATATATAGCCTATGTGAGCAGCGAGGCAAGTGGGCAACACAGCCAGAACTTGAAAGACGATGGGTATAGGCAGCTACCCACACCCTCCCTCCCACAACCGTCGCGCAAGTTGCGTTAGTTCCACAGGAGCAGCACCTTCTTCTAGTGCTTTCATAAAATAAGAGCCAACTACCACACCATCTGCCTGTTGATTGATTGCTTTTACCATCGTGCTATCCGATACTCCAAATCCGACGACAACAGGTAAATCGGTATGCTGTTTAATCATCGTCAGTTGCTTAGATAAATCAGGGGGTAAGCTATTTTTTATACCGGTAGTACCCGTTCGGCAAGCATAATATAAAAAACCCTGCGCTTGCTTGACTAACATTTTTAAACGCTGCTCTGTAGTCGCTGGTGTAATAATAGCAATGGAAACAATACCTTGTTGCCTACAGGTGGCGTTAAAAACGCGCGCTTCCTCATAAGGCAAATCAACCACTAGTACTGCATCCAGTCCGACTATTTTAGCTTTTTCAATCCATGAACTGGTAGCTAACAAAGGATTGTAATAACTAAATAATACTAAAGGGATAGCAGACTCTTGGCGCAATACTCGAGCAAGCTCCAGCACATCATTTACCGTAGTATTATTCGCTACTGCACGTTGCGCAGCACGCTGAATGACTGGCCCATCCGCTACGGGATCTGAAAAAGGCACACCCAATTCCAGCATATTGACGCCGCCAGCAATTAATGCGCGCGCTATCTCGAGGCTACGCGCCATACCGCCATCACCGACGGTCAAATAGCCCACATAGGCTTTTTTATCAGCAAATAATTGTTGCAGTCTTGTTATTTTTCTCATATTTTTTATGCCACCAATTGTCCTAAATCCTTATCGCCCCGGCCAGAAAGATTGATCACCAAAGCATCCTGTTTAGATAATTTTTTTGCAATATTTATTACATGGGCAACAGCATGGGCTGATTCCATAGCGCATAAAATGCCTTCTGTTTTTGCTAACAAATGCAAGGCCGCAACCGCTTCTTCATCACTGATTGCCACATAGGTCGCCCGTTTTGCTGCGTACAACGCAGCATGTTGCGGCCCAACCGCTGGGTAATCCAGCCCTGCAGAAATCGAATGAGTTTGTGCGATTTGTCCATACTCGTTTTGCAGCAAATACGTGTAACAACCGTGTAACACCCCTAGGGCAGGATGCAAAAATCGCGCGGCGTGTTGGCCAAGCTGCTTACCATTCCCACCCGCTTCCACTCCCGTTAAACTGACTTGTTTATCCTTGATAAAGGCTGAAAAAATACCAATAGCATTGGAGCCACCGCCGACGCAAGCCACAATATGGTCCGGTAAACGACCCAGCGCTTGTAAACATTGTTGCCGTGTTTCTTTGCCGATCACCGCCTGGAAAGCAGCTACTATCTCTGGAAAAGGGTGCGACCCTAGTGCGGAACCTAAGCAATAATGCGTATGCTCAAATGATGCTGACCACGCACGCAACGCCTCATTCACCGCTTCTTTTAATGTTTGATCACCGGCAGTCACTGGGATAACGGTTGCACCAAACACCCGTATGCGTTGAACATTGAGAGATTGGCGTTGCATATCTACCGTACCCATATAAATATCACACGATAACCCTAAATGAGCACAAGCCGCTGCCGTGGCAACCCCATGTTGTCCTGCACCCGTTTCAGCGATGATGTGTTTTTTACCAGAAAATTTTGCCAACAGACACTGTCCCAAAGCATTATTAATTTTATGTGCCCCAGTATGTAATAAATCTTCACGTTTCAAAAATAATCGCGGACCATCGATCGCTTTTGCAAGCCGTGGTACTTCTTGCAACGGTGTAGCACGCCCAGCAAAGTTAGTTAAGCTATTTTTTAGCTGCTTTTTAAATTCACTGTCTTTTTGCCAGTGCTTCCAGGCAGCGGTCAATTCATGCAAAGCCGGCATTAATATTTCAGGAGCAAAAGCACCCCCAAATCCTCCATAACGCGTTTTTTTTGCTATTATAAATGACGTCATAGTTTTAATTTTCCTCTTACCTGGTCAATAAATTGTTGAATATAAGATAAATCTTTTTCACCGGCTTCATTTTCTATACCCGTGGAAACATCTACACCAGTTGGGTGCAACTGTTCGATGCCTTGACCTACATTCTTGATAGATAAACCACCCGACAAAAACCAGGGTAATTCACCCTGGCATGAAAAACTACTCCAATCAAATATTTTTCCACTGCCCGCAATAGCATTATCGAATAATAAGTAATCACGCCCTAATTTTAAACGGGCAATATGCGCTTTATCATCATCGCTTAATTCCCCGTTATCCGCAGGAGTACAGGCATAAATACAGTGAAAATTTTCCGGCAACAGAGCGTGCTGTTGACGCGCCATGTCGCCATGCAACTGCACCCAGCTAATCTTTGCTTGCTGACAGATCGCCAACATTTGTTTTGCTGTATGATTGGTGAACACAGCAACAGGTATCGCACCTGCTTGGCAGGTTGCCTGCGCAATAGCAGCAGCCTGTAGTAAACTAACTAACCGCTTTGAGTGCTCAGCAAATACTAAACCAATAAAATCCGCTCCTGCTTTAGCAGCAGCAAATGCCAGCTGCGGATCTTTAATGCCGCAAGTCTTGATCAAGGTATTTGTCGTCATTATTCTATATCTTTATAACCCTGTTATAGCCGAACCCACTTAGATTTAGACAAGGCAAAATTTTAAGAGCAACCGGAGTTTACATACGAGTAAATGAGGATTGCGAATAAAATTTTAACACCGTATAAATCTAAGTGGGCAAGGCTATTCGGTAGATTGGCTACAGGCTTGTATCCACTGCTGCGGGTTGGTCGATTTAACCAGAGTTTCTCCGACTAATACCGCGGCATAACCTGCAGCATAGTATTCTTTCGCCAAACTCACCTCCACTATCCCTGATTCCGCAATTTTGATTACAGCATCAGACAGGTATTTTAAAATAGTAAAGGCGCGTTGTGTATCTACCTCAAAACTAGTAAGATCACGATTATTAACGCCGATTAATGTTGCGCCTGCCGCCACTGCTTGCTCAGCTTCTGCTATGCTATGCACTTCTACCAAAGCATCTATTTTTAATGCTCGTGCTTTTTTTAACATTGCTGGCAAATTTTCTTTTAATACCGCAGCAATTAATAAAATCGCATCAGCCCCGTATAAAATAGATTCTGCAATCTGTATCGGATCAATTAAAAAATCCTTACGTAAAAAAGGTACACCCGTCATTGAAAACTTATTTGCCATCGCTTGCAAATCTGCCAAACTGCCACCAAAACCGCGCTGATCCGTTAACACCGAAATCGCAGCAGCACCACCTTTAATATAACTATCAACCACCTTCGCCGCATCAAGATTCGTATTAAGCGCACCTTTTGAAGGAGAACGTCTTTTTAGCTCCGCGATTACTTTAACGAAAGTACCACGCTTGAGTGCTTGAGAAAAATCTAATCTATTGCTTATACCTGTAAGATCATCAGAAAAAATTTTCGCCAACTGCCCTTGTGGATAGTTAGCAAGCGTATCGTACAACACTGCCACTTCCTTAGCTTTATCCGCTAGAATGGGTATTAATTTACTCGACATTGGTCTCCTCCATTTGCTGAGAAATTTTGCCATTTTTTCAAAAGTTGCCCCCCTTTTCCTGCTCGTAGTGCTTGCTGAGCTATACTGACACCAGCACTTAACGTTTCGCTTAGCCCGTATAAATAAATTGCCATGCCGGCATTAAGTATCAAAGCAGTTGCAATGGCACTATCCTTACCATTTAATGTTTCCGTTAACA
>Ga0206798_1043_pt1 | contig 27557 bp, 25 predicted proteins | sample Alteio_BWOrgCont_66_FD_152893 | JGI IMG/M metagenome (GOLD analysis project Ga0206798, IMG submission 152893) | Enriched cells from forest soil in Barre Woods Harvard Forest LTER site, Petersham, Massachusetts, United States -... | ecosystem: Environmental > Terrestrial > Soil > Temperate forest >...
TAACTTATCTAATAGACAATATAACTTACCAACATCATTAATACATGCACGAATAATTTGGTCCGGAGCTGTAGTAATATTAAATGTTTCTAAAACATATCGCAAAACAGTAACATTCTGTTTTTCGCAAATTTTCCATATGGCAAAATCATCAAGTTTGACTCCATAATCCATGATTAGTTTGAATTCGTCAAGTTCCCAAGAAATATCAACCAATTCATAAAAAGCACTTTGGACACATGTATTAGACAAAAATACCAAGTTGATACATTCGGTTGGAGTAATGATCTTTTGGGCCAAATCGGACAAATGTTGACTTTTTACTACGTCGACCATGATATGTTACTATGATAATGACTTGATTGTAGTATTGAATATAATCAATCAATCAATTTTTTTTAAGTAAAAAAAAATTGAAAAAATAAATATCTTCAAGATCCTAGTCAAAAGTGTTCGGTTCGATTAACCAACCTTTATGACCAACCAAGACCAAGTTCAATCATTTTACGCGGATATGACTGCCGAGACGATTTTTGAGTCGTTTCGTATCAACAAATGTGTTGCACATGGAAATGTGATTAAGATCTATCGTGCTTTTACGACAAACGTAACAATCAAGTACAGGGATTTGGAAATTACTTCGGCCGCCACCAAAGATGAAATTAGGGAAATGATCGGAAATTTTACTCTACTTGAGATGCGGGAATTACTGATTGTATGTGCTACAAAAGCCGATGTCTCCGACATATCAAATTTTCTAGCTTTTGATCGATCAAGAAGTCCATCAATAAGTCCCCTAAAAAGACTTAAAATTGCCATCGATGTTCTCACTTCGACAATCCAATTGTACTCCGACCAAAATGTTCAACAAATACAGAATTTAACGACAGAAAATAATAATTTGAAAAAGGACAATGTTATTTTGCAAGAAAAGATCAATTCAGTCAAATCATTTCTCGGCACAAATTAGAAACTCGTGTTAAAACATTAAAACATAAAAACATCAAAACATCAAAACATCAAGATTGTTAAATGCATTTTTGAATACATTTAACACTCAGAAATCTACTTCGATCAGACTAGGCGTTGACTCTAATATTAATTCAACATCGTTTAAATTTCCTCCATTTTCGACAATGAATATGGCAGTTGATTGATGTGTCATTAGTTGATAATATGCTCGAGTTAGTTCTTGAATAGTGACACCAAAACTAACTAATAGTTTAACCATTGATATGTCCTTTTTAACAGCGGATTCGATTGCTTGACCAGTGATTGGAACTCCGACATCTAAAAGAAATTTCACCAGATCCAAATTATTTTTATCAATGGCAATCGAAAGTATATTATCTGTTGGTCGATAGCCATACTCATTGATGAAATATTTAATTTTTTCAAAACCATTCTTCGAATCTTCGCAAGCAATCGAAACAAAATTATAATTTGGATCTGACACATTAGCCCCCAATTCAATCAATTTCTTTAACCGATCAATGTCAATGACTGGACGGTTTACAAATTTTAATAATAATGTTAGACATTTCAAATTTGTAAAGTTTGTTGTTATGATCCGATTAACAATCATTTCGAGTAGTTCATTAGATGGACTACTGCTGGCTATAATTTCAATAATCATTTCCATATAATCAAAATCACATTCAATCAATACTTCGACAATTTTTGGATAATTCACACATATTTTCATAAGCTTTAAATCAATTTTCATTTGATATTGATTCAACAAAAATGTAATTGTAGCAATATCTTGTTTGACAACAGCAAATGTCAATAATACTTGGTCATTCGGATTAACTCCCATGTCAATTGCTATTTTTAATACATTTAAATCACAATTTTTTTGTCGATAAAAAATTAAAAATAGTTGATTGATGCCATTTTCTGGGGAAATTTCCTTGGCTTCATTGAATGCTAATAACATAGATGTTAGAAAATCGTCTTTGTTATCCATCCGTTCGCTATGTTTGAGTGCGATTTCGAAATAGTCATTAGTATGACTTGGTTGGGCCATTACTTTTCAACCAATGATAACTCTATCTTGTCTTCTATGTGCAAGTAAAGCCTCGATTCGGGCTCCATCAAGCAATTAAACCAATCAATTTTTTATTGATACTAATTATAGAGATTAATGGATCATCATACCTTAGCCATGGTTGTTATCTCTTTTATCGTTGGATACATGAGCACGATGAATTTGTGGGTTGTTAATATTAATGATGCCAGATGGCACCTAAATGATGTATATATGGTGACGTTAATGGTCGGATGGATGATGTTATTAATGTTTTTATTTTTAAAAAGTCCATCTAATTCCAAATGTGGCATTGTCATATCGATCTTGGTAATTATTTTGGCACTTTATTTGATTCGAACACAAACATTAATCAATGATAAACAGTTTTTGAATGGAATGATTCCACATCATTCGATGGCAATTTTGATGGCTAATCAAATCAAAGATAAAACAAATGATTTCCGAATCAAACAGTTAGCTAACAATATCATCAATTCGCAAACTAGAGAAATCAAATTAATGACTAAAATTTTAGCGGAAACTAATGATAACCAATTTATTTTGTAAAGAAAATGTTAATTAATATTAGTATTACAATGAGTCTAAACTATAATTTATACGGATATGCATTGTTGAACCAAATTTATCAAAATATCGAAAATTTATTGGTAAAATATCCGACATACTATGATTTAAATCAGCAACCGGCTCTGAAGGAAAAATTAGCCAAGTTGCAAGCGTTAGAGAAAGATATTTATGATACGATTTCGATCCAGGCCCAAAAAGAATATTTAAGAACAGCATCACAAGGATATATTAACGTTGATGCAATTCCCGATTCGGCGCTTCCGGCCGTGCTAGAGAAACATGCAAATTTGTTGAGTCTGACTAATAAATATAATAGCCGAGTCAGCGAATTGGCGAATAGTTTACAAGCAATAAATAATGGTATCATTGGTAAGATTAGAATTAATGGGCAAGACTATGGAGTCAAAATGTCGGTGAATTATAAGCCGGCCGGTTTAGGTTTGTATTAAAAATTGATAAACTAATTAAAATATTGTTTTATCGATTAAATTATGAACATTGGTTTGATCACATTTATTAGAGCGTGCTCTTCCGTCATAAATGCAACCTTTGATTTTAGTTCAGTGATTAGTTGACGCTTCTCTTCTGGAGTATCTTCGTACAGATGAGTAATAACATGATGAATGCGAATCGGGGTGTTTCCTTCTTGAAGTCCTTCAACAGAAATACGTTGGAATGGAAAATACATTCTCTTGGGAAAAGACACTAGGATGACATTGTTCGGACCAAATGTGCATTGTGCATATGCGTTAACTTCATAATTATGAGCTTCTTCCAGAAATTCGGCAATTACTTGAACACATGTTTCAAAGTCATAATTGAATTTTGGATGCTCTTCATCTTCGCACCCAAGGAATGAAAGAGTCATGTGGCCAAGCAGGCCCAAGTCAAGGGCAAAAGTGAGAGGTTTTTGGTGACCTAGTTTCTCCAAAGCTTCATACAGCTCGGTTGGTGTTTTGACTTCATACGAGGGAGCCCCTTGGCCCAATTGTTTAATGTAATATTTTAGCGAAGGTGGCGTTATCGTGACAGTATTAAGTGCTGGCATTTTGATATCTAATTATCTAATCAAAATTAATGGACTAGTCAAGATATTTAAAATTTCAATTTTTTTTTAATAAAAAATTGAAAATTCAAACAACTTGATTAGTCCATTAATATTAAATCCATTAGATATCCTTTTCCATGGAACATCACACTGACTGTCAATGCGAATTGATCGACCTGGCCCTTAGCAATCCTACCTAGACTATTGCACTATCTGCCAAAAATCTATCGATGAATCGACCAGATACAAAGAAAAACATTATTTGGGCGAGCATTCAATTAGCATCTGTCTGGACTGTATTTGGCCAGCTATTCAGGCGTACCGAAGATGCCGACAAGGAAAGTTTATGTTCAATACTCTGCCTTGTTCTTGTGAAGGATGTACATGGGGCTTTAAATCAATGTGTCCATACACTATTTTAGATTGTCCGATGGATCGCCCTAAATTAGAGAAAAAAAACCCAACATGCGAGGATCGAGGCCGGCCATGTGACTGTTATTTCGTAGATTTGGCGATACATTGCCCAAATTCTGACAAATGTGTCGCTTGTAATGGAATGATCAAAGATGACTCTAATGACTCTAATGACTCTAATGACTCTAACAATGGCGACTATAACAAACTCCATATCGAAACACATTGTGGCGCCACACACACTATTCCGCTCTGTAGTAGTTGCTACAGTTATATAATCATTGACTATCGAATATGTGCTGGCCGATTCCCGATTTGTCAACACCAAGTTTTGTATGGCACCAAGCACTATCCATGCAATATGATTTGTGGAGAGATCGGTTTTGATTGGGAAGCATATCAAAAACAGATTGATAGTGTTTCAGCTGCGATAACTTTTGCTGAACGCCAACGCCAATGGTTTGTGGAATTCGCAGAGTTAAAGCGAACTGGAAAATGTGATCCCGTAAACTATTTATATTGTGGTCCATTAGAATCACAGTCTAGGCCCTGTCCGAAATGCAACATGCTCATTCGCCGAACTGGTGGATGTTTTCGGATGACTTGTCCAATGTGTCATCACTCTTTTTGGTATCCAACTGGAGAAGATTGGAATAAAATATCGGCCGAAAAACAGAAACAATATGCTGGAACTAATCGCGAGTGGTGGCTTGAACCGGGAAACCAGATTGACTATTGGACTGATTGGTCGACGAATTTTGTCAATGACGGAAATGACGATCAATAAATAACAAAATTATTATTATTTATTGGTTGAATCTCTGTATCAATCGGCATAACATTGCGGACAATTGTAATTTTGATCTGGGACCGATACTGACAACAATTTTGGTTTGGTTAACAATACTAATTAATTCTAGTTTGGTTTCTTCGTCGATATTGTACGTAGTCAAAACATAGCTGAATCCGGTGATAATGTCCAAATAGTAGTATCCTTTTCCAATAACAGTATCTAGCTCGGCGTCGGCTTTTGGCAACTGGTTTAAACGACATAGATCAATAATTTTGACGATGTCTTCGGGATCTGGAACTTTGCAAATAGTTAGAACATTTTGTTTGGAAATTTTTTCGAAAGTGTAAGCCGTTTTTTGTAAATCATTGATAGCTTTTCGCATGTCGCCCCCTGAAATATAGTAAATTGTTTGCAGACCTGCCGCGTTATAAGATATTGATTCAGTTTCACAAATTGATTCTAAATATGCATTGACTTGTTCAGCGGTCAACCTCTTGAATCGAATAATCCGACAAACCGATTGAATATCTTCGGAAATTTTGGTGGAATCATTACATGTAAAAATAAATTTAGTTTTTTTGCCGTATGCTTTCATCATATCGTTGATATCACATTGACATTTGTGTGTCATATTATCGGCTTCATCAAACAAAATAACTTTTGACGAATTAAAATTTACGATTCTTTTACAAAAAGGAGGAATAATTGTTGATATATTACGAACTCCACGGTCTTCTCCAGAATTAAGTTCTAAGTATCCTTGCGATAAATTTTCTCCCAAAATTTTTTTTGCAATACATCTAACTGTCGATGTTTTTCCAATTCCAGGAGGTCCGGTCAGAATTAAATGCACTCCTTCCCGATCATTAATAAAAATTTTAATTTGTCGTTTAATTTGGTCGTCCAATATGATATCCTCAATCGCCGGAGGCCTATACTTCTCTATCCATGGAATCGAATTCTCCATTGAATTATTTAGTTTAAAGAATGATTGTTATTATATCATTTTAATAAAAAATTGTTTATTTCAATTTTTTTATTAAATTCAATATAAAAATATGTCAGCTCATTATTATTATTATTAAATAATTCAATGTGCGACAATAATAATAATAATAATAACACTAATAATAATCAAAATCATTCCAAATTATTCGGATGTTGTGTCCATGATTCGATCCGAGTCAGTTCATCAGCATTAAAAATAATCAATACGCCAGAATTTCAAAGAATGCGGCAAATAAAACAGTTGGGACTATGTCACCATGTTTATCCATCGGCTACCCATACTAGATTTGAACACTCAATCGGTGTTTATCATTTGGCCGGAATTATGGTTGACAAAATCCAACAACAATATCCGAATAAATATTATGATACCATTGATTTAGGAAAAATTCAACTAACATGTCGAATCGGCGAACTAATCAAAATTGCTGGATTGTGTCATGATATTGGCCATGGGCCATTTAGTCATATTTTTGATGATATTCTGTTAAAAAATTCTAGTCATCCAAACGCAAAACACGAAATTAGATCTGTATTAATTACTGAAATGTTATGTAAAAGGGAATTACCAGAGTTGTCTGATAAAGAAATTTCCTTTATTCAATCTATTATCAAACCGAATTTGAATATTCATACTGGGGCATTGTACCAAATTGTTTCTAATAGTTTAAACGGAATTGATGTGGATAAATTTGACTATTTAGTTAGAGATACTAAATGCTTAGGATTACAAACTGGATTTAATCCAAAAAGATTAATCAATGAATTCATTATTGATTGTAACGATAATATCGCATATCCCAAACATTGTTCAGTCGATATTTATGAAATGTTTCATAGTCGCTATATGATGCACAAAAAAGTATACAGTCATAAAACTGTAAAATTAATCGAGGTAATGTTAAGTGATTTGTTTATCAAAGTCGATAATATTTTTGGAATTACTGTATCAATCAATGACATGGAAGAATTTTGTAAATTGACTGATCAAACAGTATTCAACTATATCGAGATTATTACTACTCCGCCCAAATGGCTTTCTGTGAACAAAATCGAGATTGAATTAGATTTTAATATTGTTAGAGAAGCTAACCAAATTTATCAACAAATTTTATCCCGAAAACTGTACCAGTTGGTTATGGCTATTGTAGACGGCGAAAATTCTGGAAAATACATCAGAAATTTTCTTCAGCATCTTATAGATAAAAAATTCGACCGATCCGAATTTCATATTATTGAAACAAAAATAGGATTTGTTAGTGATACGAGTAATCCGTTTGACTCTATTTTCTTTTATGATAAAAAAGAAAATGACCAAACTTTCGTTATAAATCGAAGTTCTATATCATCTTTATTATCAAATCGTATGCAAGAAATGCATTGGTATTTGGTCTGTCGCAATCGAACAATTTATCCGGCAGTTATGGTTGAACTCCAAAAATATATGGAAAATGAACAGATTGATCATTTGGTTTCGTCTCGTTAAATTATTAAATATGCGCTTCAGATATAAAGTTTCAATTCTTATTTAAAAATTATAATTGAAACATGATATCTAAATTCGCGATCGGAATTGATTTGGGAACGACATTTAGTTGTGTTGCTGTTTGGATAAATGGTTCGGTAGAAATAATTGCTAATGATCAAGGAAATCGAACGACACCATCATATGTTGCATTTACTGATACGGAACATATCGTTGGCGATGGTGCCAAAAATCAAGTCGCATCTAATCCGTTAAATACGGTTTTTGATGCTAAACGATTAATTGGCAGAAATTATAATGACGATGTAATCCAACAAAATCTCAAACACTGGCCATTCAAAGTTGTTGACATTGACCAAAAACCGAATTTTGAAGTTAACTACCAATCAAAAACAAAGTATTTTTCGCCAGAACAGATTTCTGCGCTAGTTTTAGCCAAGATGAAAATGATTGCGAGTACTTATTTGGGATCAGAAGTAGTTGATGCTGTTATTACCGTACCAGCATATTTTAATGATGCACAACGACAAGCTACTAAATCCGCTGGTGAAATAGCCGGTTTGAATGTTTTGAGAATTATTAATGAACCAACTGCAGCGGCTTTGGCTTACGGATTAGACAAAGTGATTAATGGCGAATTAAGTGTTTTGATTTTTGATTGTGGTGGAGGCACACATGATGTAACTCTGCTAACATTGGTTGATGGCCTATTCAAAGTGAGGGCAACAGCCGGAGATTGTCATTTGGGTGGTGAAGATTTTGATAACAGACTAGTTGACTATTGTTTGGCGGATTTTAAAAGAAAACATCAAATCGAACTAAAATCTCCCAAATCTATTCGTCGTTTGAGAACAGCCTGTGAAAGAGCCAAACGTACTCTGTCAATGATGACCCAGGCCGACATCGAAATAGATTCTATCTCAGATGGTATCGACTATCGGCTCACTATTACTAGGGCCAAATTTGAAGATTTATGCACGGATTTATTCAGAAAAACAATTGATCCAGTTGACCGAGTTTTGTCAGATGCCAAACTTGACAAATCAAAAGTTAACGAGATTGTCCTAGTTGGCGGATCGACCCGAATTCCTAAGATCAAATCGATGCTATCCGATTATTTTGGCGGAAAAAAACTAAATGAAAGTGTTAATCCTGACGAAGCTGTTGCATATGGAGCTGCAATCGAAGCAGCTATTTTAACTAAATCAGACGAAAAGTTAGATGCGATTGCTTTATTAGATGTGACGCCACTATCTTTGGGCCTGGAAACGGCCGGTGGTATTATGACCAAAATCATTGAGCGAAACACAACAATTCCTTGTAAAAAATCAAGAATATTTACTACTTACTCGGACAACCAATCAAATGTTTCGATTAAAATATTCGAAGGCGAAAGGGCATTAATTGCCGAGAATCATTTGTTGGGATCATTTAACCTAGAAAATATTCCACCAGCTGCCCGAGGAGTTCCACAAGTCGAAGTGACATTCGAGTTAGATGCAAACGGTATTTTGAATGTTACGGCTATCGATAAATCCACCAGTAAATCCAAAAATATCACTATTACCAACAACCGGGGCAGATTTACAGACCAACAGATCGAAAATTTGATTTCAGAAGCCAAGGAATTTGAAGAAGCCGACCGCAAAAGATCGAATGGAATTCTGGCCCGCAATGCATTTGAAACATACATTTTAAGTGCCAAACGTACCGTCGAAGATCAAATTATCGGACAACAAATTGATTCTGATACTAAAACTATTTTAGAATCAATGTTTAGTGATTTTATAGAATTTATAGATAACAATTTAAATGCAGATGGTTCAGTGTTCGAATCAAAAAGACAAGAATTAGAAAGAATTTGGAATCCAGTCGCAGTGAAACTTTATGCACAAGCAACGACAACGACAACAACAACAACAACAACAACAGAAACTAATGGTCCGGTCGATTCTAATACAACAACTAAATAATAATTCAAATTATTATTTAGTTAGATACAACCATGTGTGATATGTCGCAATGATTGAATAGTTCTTGTAATTGTCGATCACAATCAATAATTTGAACAGAATTTGACGAACAATAAATTAGTTCATAGTTAGATGTATAAAAAATATTTTTTCTAATTCGTTGTTCCATTTTATGAATCATTTCGTGATTGCTGTCATAAAAAAATATTTCTGTAACATCACTAAAGGCGATTTCTTCATTAATTGAATTAAGTGTGAATGATTGTATGGAATAATTATAATTAATTTCTCTTAAAATAAATCCGGTCTCAAGATCCCATAAATTAATTTTTAAAAATCCACATGTCAATAATTTTTTATCATTATCCATAATCATGAATCCACTCATTTTTGGTTCAAGATGTGTTACTGATTTTATCCGTTTTTTATTAGTTAAATCATAAATAATAACTTTGTTAAATTCGATAAATGCTAACAAATTACTCGTATTAAAAAAATTAATAAGTGAATTATATTTAGTTTTATCTGTATCTTTAGTTTGGATTGTTTGATTAATACTAATATCGAATGTATTATTTAAATTCCAAACAACAATACCACTGTCGCGATGTAAAATGGCTAACTTTGTATTGTCGAAGGAAATTGAAACTGATGTTATCAAAGAAATCGCTGATTGGTCAATTTTTTTTATCATTTTCATATCACCAACGGACCAAATTTTAATTGTTCGACCAATTCCGGTAGAAATCACCAGTTGGTTATCTCTGGAAATACATAAAATAACACTATTACGATTATTTGGATTAGTGTCTATGTTAGTTTCTGTATCAACCAATTCTCCCCTCAATGTTCCATCTAAATTCCACAAACAAATTTTACCATTTGTATCATCGGTTACAATAAATTCATCCTTCAACAAGAATCCGCGCACTACTAATGGAAAGATTATCGGATCAAAATCTGGTGGCAAATTATTTTTAACCGTTCTAACTAATTTTGGATTTTCATACCATTCAAATGCTCCCAGAACTTCCATGAATAATAAAAATCCCTTTGCTGGAACTTTGATATTGTACAATTTGCTATAATCATTTTTCATTAGCAAATAGTTTCGACATTTGAACAGTTCTAATAAATGTCGCCATTTCGACAAATTAAAGTTAATCGGATGGTCATACATCGAAAAAATGACCTCTTTCATAATTTCGATATGGTCAACTGTCATTTCAAATACTGTTTTTTCTTCAGCACCATTAAAAGTAAACATTTTCATAAAAAATGGTGAATTTGTTGCTAGAATGATTCGATGAACATTCAGTTCGATCTTTTTTACATCATCGCTGATGACCAATGTTGTGTCTGTAAATTTTCTTTCGGTAATATCCGCATAGGCTATTGACAAATTCATTAATTGATTGATTAATTGATTAATTGATTAATTGATTAATTAACGAATTAGTCAAACAGAATATTTTAAATTCAATTTTTTTAGGGATTCGTGGGTTTTGACGAGAGCATCGCTGTTCTGATTTGGTCTTCCAAAGTATGCATGGTTGTTGGTAAAATGAATGTGTTGTGTCCAGATTGTGCAGCACGATTCAGCATTTCAATGTATTGCATCATGATAATCGTATGTGTCAATTCTTGTGTGTCTAATTTGGCTGGATCTCCACCAAAATCACTAATACTACTTTTGAGTCCCTCTACAATCGCCTTTCGCTGTTCGGCCAAGCCAACTCCTTCTAATCGACGCACTTCGGCCAATCCCTGTGCTTCTAAAATTGATGCATTCTTTTTTGCTTCTGCTTCATTTTTCATAGCGTCTCTTTTATTAGCAGAAGCATGAACATTATTCATTGTATCTTTGATATTTTGCGGTGGATCAATATCTCCGATAAGTGCATGTAAAATAACGTAGCCATATTTGCTCATTTCATAATTTAGTCGTTTAACCAATTCATCGGACAATTTGGATTTGGACAAAAACATGTCGTACATAAGTAAACTACATGATATTTCTCTAAAGTATGCCTCAATATGTTGCATCATTTGTAATTTGGGATTAGCAGTTGTATAGATCGCTCGATAAATTGGATTATTTGTGCTAGTGTTATCTGGCGCTACCAATGGAGTCGATGTCGATGTAGATTTTTGATAAACGCCATATGTTCTATGCGCTTTACCTTTAGGCTCTGTCTCCAATTCGATACAATTCGAATCGTAGGGTAATTCGGTATCTGATTGCATAATTTTGTATTGGATGCCAATTTTTATTTTTACCGACAATTGTTCCTTGGTAATGGTTTCGATCTCAATGTTGATCGCTTGTATCTGAAGTGATGCTGTATGCGCGACACTTTCAGTGCAGGGGTTGATACAATGAAAACCCGATGTTAATATTCTCGAAAATTTTCCAAAATCTTCGACTGCAGCAATTTCGGATTCTTTGACGATGGTACAGCCCATTTGATTGATTGATTGATTGATTGATGTATTTAATTGATAATTACTGTTTCTTATCAAAGAGTTTAATTTTCAATTTTTTTTATAAATTAACCAAATCGCTTCGGTTGCAAAATTTTCCAATATCTTTACATTTGAATTTGGCTGCGCAATTTTCTTTGACCTTTGGACATTCTGGACTAGTCAAGTTACAATCAATATTTCCCCTCGATTCTGCCAGGCCACTATCCAAATGATAACATATTTGCTCTGTCTTATCTCCAATTATGTGCTCAGAACCGATACAGTGGGTTCCCTTTTTCGTTAAAATAACATCACAATCAAAACTCAAAATTGTTCCTGTAACCGAATCAATATTGCTATCAACTAATCTTTTTATCAAATCGACTCTAATTGAAAGTAGTGGTAGAAAAATTTGATTCAGTTCGACGATGTATCTATTAGCATCAGTTGCCACATTATTTAGTTCCTCGACATCTAATTTGGAAATTCGACTATTAATTTCGGAAAATACCCGATTTATTTCGTTAATTTTGGCATTTAAAGCATTGGCTCCAGTCGGAGCGTCTGTTAGAGTTTTACGAATTATTGCTTGTTCCATATTAGTTGCTTCTGTATATCGAGCCAATCCCGATGTGTACCACATCGAAACTAATTCGTCGGCGATTCTTCTAACTAATTTCAATAATCGATACAATTCGATAATTGTATCGTTCAAATCGGATGAATTTACTGGTACTGATTGGTTCGGAGTGAATGGTTGACTAATTTGTGTAATCAATGGCAAACTTCGTTTAATAATCGGAAGAGTAATTCGGCCCAAATTCATAATATTCTGGTTAATATCAAAAATAATATTGCCAATGCCCAAATTTGAATTCTTTGGTAAATTAATCAAGTTGGAATTAATTTTTTGTATAATATTAGCAAACATTGACATTTTATTTATTAGACTGTTTCGCATTGTTGTTTTTTCATCGGGGGATGCTAGTTTATATGATTCGGTAAAATTATTGAGTTCGGATTCGAATATTTTGAGTGCGGATTGAATTTTTTGCAAAAGAGATAATAGATCAGATTTAGTTGCTGAAAATTGGTTGGGTGATGATGACGGAGTTGATAACATTGGATTTGGTGGAGTCGATAACATTGGATTTGGTGGAGTCGATAACATTGGATTTGGTGGAGTTAATGGATTTGGCGCTATTGGTGTTGAAGTGCTATTTTTGATAATGATCCAAACATCAAGTCCGAGTATTACTAATGCAATCAGAGATACGAAAATGACAACGATAGTGATGAATGTTCCAGACATGTTATACTATTTGTAAAGAGTTTTGAGTTTTACAAAGAAATCAGTTAAAAAAAAAATTGAAATTTTTATTGCTTGATCGCCCCCATATAAGGATATTCAAATACTATAATTAAAGGGTTAAATTATAACTTAAAGAAATATTATTTTATTAACTGTATCCAAAAAATGGGAATAGAAAATTTAATTAAGCTGATAAAAACAGTATCTGAGAGAGAATTAGAAGATGGAAGAGAATTAGACAATAATGTGCCGATTCGATCGTACAAATTTTCCAAATTCAAGGGGTTGGTCGTTGCAGTCGATGCTAGTTTATTGATCCACCAAACAGTGATAGCAATGCGGTCTAGTGGCCACGATATGAAGAATAAAAAAGGAGAATTGACTAGCCATTTAAATGGATTGTTTTTTAAAATTTTGATTTTTCTACAAAATCAAATTAAACCGATTTTTGTTTTTGATGGTATAGCACCTGACATCAAGAGAAAAACAATAGCGAAGCGATTGGCTCGTAAGGTAGCTGCCCAAAAGAAAATGGCAGACATTGATGATTCCGAAGATGAAACATATATTAAATTATCTAAGCAAACATTCAGACCAACCAAAGAAAATATTGATGAGGCACGTATTTTATTAGATTTGATGGGAATACCTTACATTAACGCGCCCGAAGAGGCTGATCCGGTGTTGGCCTGGTTAGGTGCCCGCAGATATGTAGATTTAGTTTGTTCTGATGATTCCGATATGCTTCCCTTGGGAGCACCATATTTGGCCAAAGATATGCTCAAATTCATGAGTAAAAATAAACCCGTTACTGTTGTTAGTTTACGACGAACCAAAGTTAAAATGAATTTAGATAATCAGGCCCAATTTATCGACTTATGTGTCTTACTTGGAACTGACTATTGCGATAATATCAAAGGAATCGGTTATATCAAAGCTTACAAATACATTACCAAATATAAAACTTTGGAAAATGTTTTGGCGGCAATACATAAAGAACGATATGGAGAATCGAGTGATTCTAATGATTCTAATGATTCTAATAATTCTAATGATTCAGGCAAATCGAAAGACTCTAATAGTTCTGAAGATACACCAGAAAAACAAAATGAAAAATGTATGTTAGAAGCACAAAAATATTTTAGTACAGCCTTGGAACGTTTGGACCAATCAGACAATTTTGTTATCACTGACGACAACATTAAGTTGAGAAAATTTCAGTACAAAGAATTAATGGATTTTATGTGCGTCAAACACAATTTTGATGTGAGCCGGATCGAAAACGGCGTAGCTAGATTGCGAAAATATTATAGCGAATTAAATGTCGATCGTCCCAATACCAAAGTTGTACATCAAATAATCAAAAAAGAAAATTACGTTTTAAAAGCTCTAACTAGCGAACTAGAGTTTTTGCCATCAGAAAATACTACATCGACATCGACATCGTCGTCATCGTCGACATCTAGAGAAATAAGTTGGCCAAATAAAAAAACACAACTAAAAAATAATTTGACTAGTCTCCAATCAAATCTTCAATCTAGTCTGAAATCAAAAGTTGGCTCGACTAGTAAATCTAGTGGTTTCGATAAATCAAAACCAGATACCGAATCAAATTGCTCGAATTCTTCAAAGTCTTCGGGATCAAATACAGACTCTGATATGACTCTGTCGGACTTTTCAATAAACAGTGACGATGTTTCACAGTCTAATTAACTTATTAATTTATCAATTAATGAATTAATGAATTAATGAATTAATCAACATCACTTTTTGTTAGATTCAATTCGGGTACTCAACTCACTAAATTTAGTTTTGAGTTCCTGAATTTCTGCTTGCAAATTTTGGATTATCATTTTTTGTTCGGTGATCAGTTTCTCGGTATGACTGGTGTGATTATCGATCATTCCATACAACAAATTAGAATTAACAAAGTATTCTGTAAATATTGAAACATATTTTTTGGTAGATTCTTCAACAATATCTTTTACTGTCATAAAAATTTTAAAATTTGCTTTTGATGTGAAATAATTATCGTATTGGGGATTTCGTTCGCCATTCATTACTGCATCCATAAAAGTTGAGGGTACATAAATAAATTCGAACGATATATTAGGATTTTGCGATCCGGTGGCAAAGTTTTTTAAATGTTCACTAAACTTTCCGACAGTAAGTTTGGACAGAATTTCAGCGCCATCGTGGGTTGTAGACAATTTATTGAATGTATGGCTGCAAAAAAATTTTGACTTCTCTACATAAATGACATTCATTGTAGAATTTGATTCATTAATAATAAAATCTAAAGTCATGTTATCAACTTTGATCGTAAATTTATTGCTGGTACTAGTCGTTTCGACAGACATTGGATTTTAGTGATTTTAGTGGCGATAATTATTTAACTGATTATCAATTGATATCAAGCACTTTTTTTTTCAATTTTTTTTTTCTAATTAATTTGATTAAATCAATTAGTCAAACAAAATTATTTAGTTTGTGGCGTTTAGTTCGGCAATTTTGTTACTTAGTCTGGAAATTACTTCGGATTGTTTCTTGATTATGTCTTGTTGTTCGTTTAAAATCAGCGTTAGTTTATCCATTCTCATTGACAATCTCTCCTCGGATATTTCGCAACTAAATGTAAATTCATATATTCGATCATTGTCGGCATTATTTAATGCATCGTTGACATACATGATTATAATTATTCGACAAAAACGTCCATTAAAATATTTAGTTTTGTAATCGAATTTAATTTCCGAACTGAGACGTCCAAGAGACAAATCAAATAACTTGTTTGCCAACAAATTTAAATCAACTTGGTGAGTGGGTCCCTTTGTTTGGACTGCTCGAGTTGTTAGATAATCCACTCGATGCATGCATGTGGCCTGGTTTGTAAGTGTAATCGTTTTTTGATTTACTTCGATGGCAAAAGGTGTACCACTGATTTCAACTTCAAAATTCAAGTTATTTGTGATTGTGGTTGTGGTCATTGTTGGGTAGTGATAATTATTTGACTAATTAACAATTACTATCAAGCAGTTTTTTTTTCAATTTTTTTTTAACTAACTAATTCGATCAAATCAATTAGTTAAAAAAAATTACTTTCTAATTTCCAATTCCGCGACTTTGTCAGTTAGTGTGGCAATTTCTTTAGATTGTTTTTCGAGAAGTCCGACCAATCGTTCGATTCTTTTCGCCAAAATATCTTTATTTATACAAGAGCTAAATGTAAATTCGTAAGATAAATAATTAGCATTACTTAGGGGCTCTTTAAGATTCATTATCAAAGATAATTGATACAATTGATTATTTTCTGACATTTTAAAATCAAATTCAATACCCGAATTCAATTTATTCGCAGATAAATCTGTCAATTTTTCAACCAAAACATCGCCGCCAATAAATTGATTGCCAGCAGTCCCATAAAATCGTTTTCCTCTCACATGATTAAGTTCTATACTACTCGATGTACACAGTTGACAATCCGTTATTATTATTGTTTTTCTAGGGGAGCCACTGATACTGATATTAAAAGTTCGGTCTTTGATCTTAACATCGAAGCACGAGTCTGCCGTTGTGGTTGTCGTTGTGGTCATTGGTTGGGAGATAATTAGATAATTAGTTAGTGTAATTAATATACCCAGGCAGTTTTTTTTTCAATTTTTTTTTAACTAACTAATTCAGTCAAATCAATTAGTTAAAAAAAAATTATTTCTGCACAACTTTTAATTCGGCGACTTCGTTAGTTAGTCTAGCAATTTCTTTGGATTGTTTTTCGACGATGTCAAATAATTGTTCGGTTCTTTTTGCCAGAATGTCTTTCGTGAAATAACAGCTAAATGTAAATTCATAAGACCGATAATCTGTATTATTTAAAGGATCTTTAACAATCATTATCAAAGACAATTGACATATTTCGTCATTTTCATGAAATTTAAAATCAAAAGCGATACCTGGGTTCAATTTATTAGCAGACAAATCTGTCAATTTTTCAAAGAAAACATCATAACCAATATATTCATCGCCAGTGGTTCCGTAAATTCGTTTTCCTGTCAAATAGCAAGTTGCTACAGAACAATGTACACACATACGATAATACGATATTGTCATTCTTTTTTGTCCGTTTATCACTGATACCTTAACATTAAAAGTTCGGTCTGCAATCTTAATATCGAAACACGAATCTGCTGCTGTGGTTGTTGTGGCCATTGGTTAAGATAATTTACTAGTTATTAATTGGTTTAATGTACGCAGGCAGTTTTTTTTTTCAATTTTTTTATCTAATCGATTTGATCAAATCGATTAGCTAATACGAATAAGCTATTATTTATCCTTATCTTTGCCACTAGATTTTTCTATTGCACTCTTCAGTTCGTCAATTTCAATTCGTTGTTGATTCATTTGTTGTTCTAATTTGGTGGCATTATTGGCATAGTTAGTCATTCTCTTTGATAGTACTTCTTTCGTGAGTTCTCCCGACCAGGTATAACTGTATTCATTGATATTGTCAGCTATTCCAAATACATCGTTAACAATCATTAGTACTTGCATCTTAGGATAGATTGTATCTTCACTAGATAAAATAAAATCGAATTTAATTAATGGATTTAATTCTCCGATTGATAATTTGTACAGATTATTGATAAAAGTTACCAAAGTTAATTCAGTAGTATTCGTTCCTTTAGTATGGACCATTTTATTATTGATACTAGAATAATCGAATGGAATATATTTTTCTTTTTCGGTAATTCCGATTGCACTACTAAAGACATCAAACTCAAAAGTTTGGGTGTTATGTTTGTGAATATAAATAAATTTTTCCGGAGAATTTGCGGATGCTATGGTTGTTGTTTTGGTTTCAGTTTTTGTTGGCTCAATCGAACAAATTGTTGGTGTAACTCCTAGCATTTTTTTTAGTTCGTCAATACTTTTTTGTTGTGAATCAATCTGCTTTGTCATTTCATCATTTTTATGCGCAAAATGATCAATTCGTGTGGCTAGTGAAAGCATATCTATAGCAAATAATCCGGTATAGTGATATGTTGTGATAGTTTGACTTCCCAGTACGTCGCCAATAATCATATTCAAGTTTAGTATCGTTGACCGGTCACCGACCGATATTTCAAGAGTAATAATCGGATTCAAAGTTCGTTTTGACAATTCAAATAATTTTTCTATAAAAAAATTCAGTGATATTGATGGTGAGCCGGTTCCATTTTGAATCTTCAAACCTGGATGAGTATCAATTGGCATTCTAAATTGTAGCCAATGTTTTTTTTCGGTTATCCATAAATAATTATCTTTGAATTCGATTAGGAATGATACATTATTAAATTCGTGGCTAAAACTGAATGATTCCATTGGTTAGTTAGTGCGAGTGGTTAATATCCAACATTTAATTTAATTACTAACAGGCAATTTTTTTTTCAATTTTTTTTTCAATTTTTTATTAATTGATTTGGTCAAATCAATTAATAAAAATTATTACTTGTCTTTTCCATTCGACAATAAATCCAGTTTGTTTTGTATTTCAAGAACGAGTTTTTCTAACTTGTCAACTTTTTCGGTGAGTTGTTTAGTCTGGTCCATATGATAGTCGACACGCTTTGACACTGTTTCGGTGCTACTGTCGTACATTAACTTCAATTCGTACTCTCGGTAGCAATCGACATCACCAGTAACATCATCAATACACATTATGATCATCATATCAAACGATGGATGTATCCCCCTAATCACAAATTTAAAATTGATAGCCGGATTTAGTTCGCTGTTCGATAGTTCTACAAGTTTTTTTAGAAAAAATTGATTCGACATGTAGGCTTTGCCAGCAGTTCCCTTTGTACGAAGCAAATTATCATGAAGATAAATTCTCGAATGAAATTGCCAATATTTATTTTCGTCAATGACCGAAATAGTTGATTTTTCCTTATTGTACTCGATAATGAAATTTTGTTCAGTAGCGATAATGAGATTTTGTTCAGTAGTTTTGTGGCTAAATCTAAAAGATTGCATTAGTTGGTAGAGATTGATATTTGATTCCAATAATAATATTATTAGTCGTCAGGCAGTTTTTTTTTCAATTTTTTTTTTGATTAATTGATTTGGTTAAATCAAATAGTCAATTAAGTAGTTAATTTGATTAATTTGTTGATGGGTTCGAATCATTTAAGTCCATTTTATCTCTTAATTCTATTAACATTATTCTCGATTCTAATCGCTCAATTGTTTTTTGTTGTTCACTAATAATTTTTGATTGTTCATTAGTTTTGGTAATGTGTTTGATAAAACGATCAAATAATATGCACATCGTCTCGTTAGAAGCCATTGTAATACTATATTCCGAAATATCTACACCAGTATTGTTCCCATATAAATCATTAATCGTCAGCGACATTTTGATACGTCTTCTTTCCGAATTGGGTACAAATTTAAAATTGATCGCCGGATTTAGTTTGTTGTTTGCCAACTCAACAAGTTTTTCCAAAAAAAATTTTTCAGAGACAGATTCTTTTCCGGATGTGCCACTGGTACGCTTGATATTTCCCTTTAAGAACACTGCGGCAGAATATTCCATATAATAGATTTCGTCAGTGATTCGAAGTGTAGAGCCGAAACCAAAATATTCTATCAATAGTTTTTGTCCATCACACTCGTGGGTAAAATTGAATGATTGCATTGGTCGTGATTGATAATTGGGTAATATTAAAAATCTTTACTTATATGTCAACAAGCAGTTTTTTTTTCAATTTTTTTTCTTTTTCGTTGATAACAAATAATCTAAATTCTGATAATATAATTAATGAATTCAACTCCAGCGCCACCGACCTGTATTCAAACACCGTATGTAATATACTTATTAAAAACTATAAAAGCCATCCAAAATCGTGCCAAAGATCCGGATCTGGCCGATGCCCAATTTGCTGTTGTATACGATACTTTAAGTAGAGAATTTAATGACTTCTTTGAACAACATGGTCGAATGTTTGCCAAAATTCTTCGAGGAGAAGGTTCGTCGACGATTGCGGCCATTATGTTTTACAAGGACCAGATTTGTCGCGGGTTGATGACCGAAGCCGAACTATCTGACAAATTAGCGACCCATTTTATTCCAGAAAATTTGAAAAAAGAAGCCGACGAAAAAATAAAAGAAATGCAAGCTAGTGGAGAAATTTAATTAATAATTTTAAATTAATAATTAGATTGCAAATAAGTTCATTAATTTATCATGGCTGGCACATTTGGCTTTGGTATGGTCGATCGCTTTTGGTAATATTTCCGAAGTTCGACTTGAATCTAAATATATATTCAGCCATTGGTCTGTGTATTTATCTTGTGCTTCAGTTAAAGCCTGGTAAGTCGCTCCTTCATAAACTTTAGTATCTAAATATCCCTTGATTAGATTGTATGTTAAATATCTTTTTGGTATTAAATCTGAGTTTATGCATTGAATAATTGTGGTAATTGAATCGGGAACGTTAGATAATCCGATTGATGTTAGATATTGGTTGGTAGGTTGTTTGTTAACAGATATCTTGGTATTATTTTTGAGACCAATCAATATTAAATATTTGCTATTAGATAATGAAGAAGATACGACAGGTTTCATTAAATATGCTTCATCGTACAAACTAGTTAAATAATAAATAATTTCGGCACTAATTTGTGTTTGTAAACCGAATAATTGGAGTACCAAAGTTGAATTTTTTGGCTGTGAGAGAAAAGTAGATAGTTGGTTCATAATTAAATGAACAGCCGCATTTTCTTCAATGTCGACGTCAGATAATCTGTAGAAGATCAGACTTGCATCTTTAGTTAATTTTTTCAAAAAAGTATTCGATATTTTACTACCAGTATTTTTTTGATAACTATCAACAACTTCTTCGATAACATCGACGTCTAAGTTCGACCAAATTGACTGTTTTTTGGCCAGCAAATCAAATGTTGCGATAATTTCAAAAAATTCTGCAAAGACTAAATTATTTGATTTATTCAATTTAATTTTGAGAGCTGATTTTATTTTGGATGTAATACTATTTTTATCTGTTCGATCAAAATCAAAATTGAGTCCGGCTTTATAGTGGTCAGTAGCATAAATAATAGAAAAATCTAATTCATCATTAATATTATTAAAACCGTACCGAATCAATTTTGGACTCGGATTTCGGTCAAAAATCAGTTCAGATAATTCTAAATTTTTATCTATTTTTGGTAACGCATATATTATTGGTTCCATACTATATTATTACTAATAAATAACATAATATTTGTTGTTTCATAATTGATTAATTAATTGATTAATTGATTAATTGATTAATTGATTAATTACAAGTGTTCCGAAAGAGCGACTAAGACATCTAGATCACCGACTATTTTGTTCGAGTCTAGTAAGTAAGTTCCCTTGATTTTTTTAATCGGATTGATTGCTTGGTCGTCTAAAACATCATAGTCAATATTTTGGTAGAAAATTGGATAAAAATATTTGTCTGGCGATTTGTAAATTAGTAGAGTTTTGGGATCAATACCCTCTTTAACTAGAGAAAATTCAAATTTGTTTCTTTTGTAAATATCTCCCTCAAATTCATTTTCAGCAATTGAGTGTCTGACTAAGTAAACTGATGGTTTTGTGTTTCGATAGCGTGTTCGAAGTTCATGATAAATTTTGTTAATTTGTGTCGTTCTTTTGCTCGGATCAATAATCATTTTGTTTGTTTCAAAATACGGCATTAGAATTTTTCCCAAATTGATTTTGTTGTTGATGCCGACAACTCTAGCCGGTTCAGCAAAGTCTACAATTGTGGTTTTTTTAAATACATAGTATCGATTCAACATCGAAAATTTGAAACTAGCCATAACAGCATCGGGTTCCGAATCCGTATGATTTCTTGGGAACAATGACAAATAAAAATTACGAATTTCATTATGTTTCTTTGTTGATATTCCGGTAATTATTTCATTGTCTAACAGAAAATAGTTTTTGTATAAATGAAATAAATTAAAAAATGAATCGGTTTCTACTAATTCTAATCCAATTTCTTTCAAAGACTGAATTAAAAAATCGGGAAATACCAAGAATTCTCTATTATATGTATCTTTTTCCGAAATCAACGAATTATATACATCAATCGGCATACCAATGCGGTTAGTTTGGGCATCGTCATAAACTTTACGTATTTCAAAAAATGTATTTTTATTACCGTGGTTGTCGGTATAAGAAACATTTAATTTCGTTTTTCCGAGTAATTTATCGTAAATCAGTTTCCCGTCAAAACAAGTTATTAGCATATACCCATTCGATTCTAAATGGTCATTGATATTTTTGCGAAAATTATTCCAAGAGAGTTCGTCCGACAAATAATAGTGCAAAGTAAATTGGCAGTTTATTAATGCATATTTCTTTTTTCCAGATAAATATTTACCAATCAAACTTTGATTTTGGTCTGTCATATTTGGCAATATACTTGATTGGGATTTGATATTAAATAGTCCCTTAGCGTCGGCATTAATAAAATACATTGGAGGAACGTCTTTATTATTTTTGGCCAGATTTTGATATCGGTTATTAGCGGATTGGTTGATTACATACAAACCATTATTATCAATATCAACACCAACATATTCTCCGACTTTGGCATTAATGAACTTAATTAAATCACCTCCCCTACCACATCCAATATCCAAAACACTTGGTTTGTCTTTGCCGTAGGTTAAAATCATATTGGATTTAATCCAATTATGAAATGCTCTCATTCCACTTCCCTCCTTTGTAGTTTTTTGATAGTATGACTGGGGTTTTTCTTTTAGAGTAATCGATTTCACCAACCGCTCGAACTCTTTGGCATACGTATCAGAATTAGCCAACGCTGAAATATTATCTTCGGTAATTGGATTAATTATTGATCTCCAAATTCTAGAAGCAATATTTAAATTGTTTCCAAATTTTTTCTTATAACGCTGTGCAGATTCAGTTTTATCATAGCGAGTTCTCAATGGAATCCATTTGTTCGAACTATCAACATCGACCAAACTCGTATCAAAAATAAATTCGACAACAGTCGAATTGTAAATAATATTTCCCTCAACATCTCTGGCTTCATCGTCAACCAAATATAAATGAGCTTTTTGTTCAACGTTGTTAACTTTGAATGGAATTGGCCTCTCTTCTGATCCCCGATAAATGCCAACATACAACCCACAAATCTTGTACGGGCGCCCTCCACTCCTTACGACCGAATTATCATAAAAAATTGTTTCGTTATTGTTGGCATCTAATTCATATTTAATAAAAAAATCGATTGAATTTTGTTTTGGTGGCTTCCACTTATATTCTAACGGTTTTGAATCAAGATCTTCTGCCGACACTTTAATTTGGTACGGAGAATTGATTGGACTATAAATGATGCCATCCAAAGTGTATGGAGTCAATTTTTCGTAAACATATGATTTCCATACCAAATCTGCCAACATAAACAATTCGGAAAGATCGATACCATAAGGAATAAAATAAAGTTTTCTCGATACAAAAATCGACGATTCGTTTTTTTTGACTCTGGAGACGAATGTTTTCCAATATATTCTGAGTTGTGCCGCATAAAAAGCCCGAATTTTTGTCAAATCCATATCTGTGTTCTTATTGGCATAATCCGGAAAAGGAATAAGTCCATTAAAACATTTATCGATGATCGAATTCAAAACAATAATTCGGTGTGTCAAATTATAGTTTGTATTTGAATAATAGTTTATACCATTGGCATATACGACATCAAATGCCAAGAAAATTTTTTGGTCGGATGTAAGTTCTCCATCTAAAATTGTATTATCGAATTTTTTGTCAATATCAACGCCCAAGTCCATTTTTTTGACTACTAAATTTATCGTTATTAAATATGTTCGACCCATATAAATAAACATAAAATGGCGTTCACCATCCGCCTTGTCGGTGATGCCATACTTGTTAGGTACATACCTTGTCAAATGAATAGTTTCAAGAGAAATAACATTGCGACTCTCCAAACTGTTCGAAGGCTTGACACCAATTAACTGTTGATATGCCTTGATAACCTCGGCAGCTTCTTTTTTCCCCAACGGAATTGGACTATTTTGAACAACAGACATTATGGCCAAAACTTCTTCGGAAAAATTTTTAGTCGTAATTTTTCTATTCGTAAACTCTATTTCAATTTCGTATGTTGGATATTTTTTTGACAGATTTGGATCCGGTGCCTCCCGAACCGTTGTAATATCAATTCGAGACAATTCCGACTCAAAACTGTATCTATTTTTGAATCGATACAACATTCTCTCAGTTCCGTTTAATTTCGGTTTGGAACTTTCGGCCAAAGGTGTTTCGGTCGTAACTTTGAAAACAGTAGATATATCTTCAACATAAAGTCGATTTGCCGATCCACGATCTTTGTATATGATTTCAATCTGGTCGGATAAATCGAGCGACAATAGATACTTCTGAATATCTTGAATTCTGGCCCGCGCAAATTTTGCTGTAAAATTTTCAATCAAATCAGAATCCATCAAACTCACTCTGTAAGTATTATCGTCAGGCAACATGATTGATATGTCTAATGACTGTATTGCACTAATTTTATCTTCGGGCGTAACATTCACATAATGTTCACTAATTCTCATATAATTCGAATAGTTAATATTACGAAATGACACTTCAAGTTCAATATGTTTATCTTTTTTGAATTTATCGATCATAGATTCTATTTGGGCATACTCATCGCTGCTCAATAATTTATTAATTTGATCCGACATATATTACAATATATCTAAGATAGGATATTTTATTTTATATATCGATTCGGTGACTAATTTTTGGTGCAGGCTTTAATAAAATCAATTTTTACTGTTAAATCAAAAAAATTGAATATTTTAATTGGTTGATAAGATTTGTTCGGTGGTTGACAAATATTATAATTCAAATATCAATCAATGGAGGCACTATTTGACGAGTTGTTATTGCTCATCGGCAAATATTTCCAAAATTTTGAATTCAGAATTATTATTCAAGTATGTAAGAAATGGCACGATCTTTGTCCAAAAATTACCGATCGAATGAAATCTATTGAGTTTACGAATGAAATCGTTAGAAATGGATACTTTGAGATTCTAAAATGGACAAAGAAAAATAATTATTATGACAGCGATGAGATCACGTTTCAGATTGCCGCTAGTATTGGACGTTTAGATATAATGTTATTTTTAAAAGATAATCAATGTCGATGGGATAGTTGGACGTGTTCTAACGCAGCACTTTTTGGCCATTTAGAAGTTTTGAAGTGGGCCAGAGAAAATGGATGTAAATGGAATAGTAACACTTGTTCAATGGCTGCTAGAGGAGGCCATTTAGAAGTTTTAAAATGGGCCAGAGAAAATGGATGTGAATGGTATAGTTCGACTTGTTCCAATGCCGCGAAAGAAAATCATTTAGAAATTTTGAAATGGGCTAGAGAAAATGGATGCGAATGGGATACACATACTTGTTCTAATGCTGCTGCGGGAGGACATTTAGAAGTTTTGAAATGGGCCATAGAAAATGGATGCGAGTGGGATGATTCAACATGTTCAAATGCGGCATTTTCTGGCCATTTAGAAATATTGAAATGGGCCAGAGCTCATGGTTGTGAATGGAATAGTTCAACGTGTGCAAATGCAGCATTTTCTGGCCATTTAGAAATATTAAAATGGGCCAGAGCAAATGGTTGCGAATGGAATAGTTCGATTTGTACTAATGCAGCAAGAGGAGGACATTTAGAAGTTTTAATATGGGCCAGATCAAATGGTTGTGCATGGAATGAGTCTACATGTCGTTTGGCAGCCTATTATGGACATTTGGATGTGATACAATGGGCCAGATTAAATGGCGCACCATGGTGTATGGAAACGTGTGCCTGTGCAATTACTAAAAAACACTTGGATGTGCTGAAATGGGCAAGGGCTCATGGTGCGCCATGGAACATCTGTTTACGCGAAGAAGCCGCCAAAATCGGATACATTGAATAAATTCATTGAATAGTTTTATTCAATGTATTTAACCAAATTAATTATGGTGCCGTAACTATTTTTTGGTATAGGCCATAACAAAATTATTTTTTACTGCTAAATCGAATCGGATCAATAATTGATCAATCCAATCAAAAAAAAAATTGAATATTTTAATTGGTTGACAAGACTTGTTCGGTGGTTGATAAATATTATAATTCAGATATCAATCAATGGAGGAACTATTTGACGAGGTATTATTGCTCATTGGCAAATATTTTCAGAATTTTGAATTTAGAATTATTGTTCGGGTATGTAAGAAATGGTGCGATCTTTCTCCAAAAATTACTTATCGACTAAGTCCCATCGGGTATACGAATCAAATTATTGAAAATGGCCACTTTGAGATTCTAAAATGGGCAAAAGAAAATAATTATTATGACGGCGATGAGAACACATTTCGAATTGCTGCTCGTGTTGGACATTTAGATATAATGTTATTTTTAAAAGATAATCAATGTCGATGGGATAGTTCGACGTGTTCTGGTGCAGCACTTTTTGGCCATTTAGAAGTTTTGAAATGGGCCAGAGCTCATGGTTGTGAATGGGATAGTGTTACCTGTTCGAATGCTGCAAAAGGAGGCCATTTAGAAGTTTTGAAATGGGCCAGAACTTCTGGTTGTCTATGGAATAATTTGACTTGTATTTATGCTGCGAAAGGAGGCCACTTAGAAGTATTAAAATGGGCCAGAGTTCATGGTTGTGACTGGAATAGTAATATTTGCTCTAGCGCCGCTTTGATGGGTCATTTAGAAGTATTAAAATGGGCCAGAGTTCATGGTTGTGACTGGGATAGTAATACTTGCTCTGGTGCCGCTTATGGAGGCCATTTAGAAGTTTTGAAATGGGCCAGAGAAAATGGATGCAAATGGGATTATTTAACTTGTTCTAATGCTGCTTTAAGAGGCCATTTAGAAGTTTTAAAATGGGCCAGAACTAATGGTTGTGACTGGAATGCAACCACATGCCATAAAGCACTAAGTGGTGGACATTTAGATGTTCTTATTTGGGCCCGTGAAAATGGTTGTGACTGGGGTGAATACGAAAAATACATATGTGCGGAAGCAGCTAGTAGGGGCTATCTAAACATTATACAATGGGCCAGATCGAATGGTTGTGATTGGGACGAATTTACATGTAGTACGGCAGCCTATAATGGACATTTAAATGTGATACAATGGGCCAGATTAAATGACGCACCATGGAATATCGAAACGTGCGCAAATGCAATTACTAAAAAACACGTGAATGTGCTGAAATGGGCAAGGGCCCATGGTGCACCATGGGACGACTGGTTACGTAAAGAAGCTGCCAAAATCGGATACATTGAATAGATTTATTGAATAACTCTATCAAATAGTTTTATTCAATACAGTTC